>Ga0114129_10001196_pt1 | contig 34499 bp, 32 predicted proteins | sample RhiMetdeltSRZDD1_FD_80071 | JGI IMG/M metagenome (GOLD analysis project Ga0114129, IMG submission 80071) | Populus rhizosphere microbial communities from Tennessee, USA - Rhizosphere MetaG P. deltoides SRZDD1 (version 2) (version 2) | ecosystem: Host-associated > Plants > Roots > Rhizosphere >...
AGAGCGACGGGCTGGCCAGCGATCTCGTTCAGGACGTCTATCGCGGCCGCGACGGCACGATGTGGGTGGCCACGCGGCGCGGCCTCTCCCGCCGTCTCGCCGACGGCCGGTTCGCGTCCTACACCGTCGCCGACGGCCTCTACGCCGACCACATCTACGGCCTCATCGAGGACCTGCAGGGGAACCTCTGGATGGGCTGCAGCCGCGGCGCCTTCCGCGTGAGCCGCGCCGACCTCGACGCCTTCGCCGAGGGCAAGGCCAAGTCCGTTCGGTCGCGGAGCTATGGGATCGAAGACGGCCTGCGCAGCATCGTGCTCTCCGTCGGTTTCGCGCCGACCATCGCTCGCAGCACCGACGGCCGCGTGTGGTTCGCCACGACAGACGGCGTGTCCGTCGTCGATCCGGCGTCGTCGGCCGGCGGAAACGCCATTGCCCCGCAGGTACACATCGAGGACGTGCGCATCGACGAGGCGCTCGTCGACCGCTCGCACCCCGCGCACGCCCCGCCGGGCAAGGGGGACCTGGCCTTCCGCTACACCGCGCTGAGCTTCGTCGAGCCGCGCCGAATGGCCTTCAAGGTTCGTCTCGACCCCTACGACCCCGACTGGGTGGACGTCGGAAACCTCCGCACCCGGCAATACACGAACATCCCGCCGGGCCGATATGTCTTCCGCGTCAAGGCCAGCAACGCCGACGGCATCTGGAACGAAACCGGCGCCCAGTTCCCGATGGATCTGGCGCCGCATTTCTACCAGACGACCTGGTTCGCGGTGCTCTGCGTGGCCGCCGCCCTGCTCGCGATGAGCGGCGCCTACCGTTGGCGCGTCCACGCCCTGCGCGAGCGGGAGCGCGAGCTGTCGATTCGCGTGGAGCAGGCGACGGCGCAGATCAAGACGATGAGCGGCCTGCTGCCGATCTGCGCCTCGTGCAAGAAGATTCGAGACGACACCGGCTACTGGAATCAGATGGAGACCTACATCCACGAGCACTCGGGCGCCGATTTCAGCCACAGCGTTTGCCCGGAGTGCATGGAGAAGCTCTACCCCGACTACGCCGCCGAGCAGCGCCAGCAGCGCTTGACACCGAAATAGAAACTCTGCGCGCCCGTCCGATACAGACTGTTACATCCTCTCGCCCGGTACCCGCATAGAATCCTGCCACCGAACGACGATGGCCAGGACTTTCACCAGCTCGGTCCCGTACGAACACGAGCGTATCTACGCCGCGGCCGTCTATTGCTCGGACGGCCGGCTCGGCGACCACGTGGACGAGTTCCTCCACATGGGCCTCGGCCCGCCGCGCTACGATCGCGTGGCGTGCCCCGGCGGCCCCGTGGGTCTCGCCGGACGGCTCGCCGCCTACTGGGATACGAAGGGGATGGAAGAGCAGCTCCGGTTCCTCACCCAGGTACACGAGATCCGCAAGGTGGTGCTGATCGCGCACGAGGGTTGCGCGTACTACTCTCGACGGCTCTTGCTTCCGTCGGAGCAGCTCGAGGTCGAGCAGAAGCAAGACGTCCGGACGGCCGCGCTCACCGTGCGACAGATGGTCTCGGGCGTCGAAGTGATGCCCTACTGGGCGCGCGTCGAGGGCAAGAAGGTGGCGTTCGAGGGGCTGTGATCGCCGCGGATCAGGGCACGTGGCCGGGCTGGTGCGTGGTCACGAGACGATTGACCCAGTCGGTCAGACGCACGCCGCCCACCGTCGTCGTGTAGAGCTCCGGCCGGTTGATGATGCAGTGCTGCGAGCCGGGCGCGGTGTACGAGAAGAAGTTCGGGTTCGCGGCGCGGATGCGCGCCACCGAGGCCGGCATGCGCACCGGCCAGTCGTCGAGCACCGGCGGGTTCGTCATCACATAAAAGAAGATCTGCGTCGAGTCGAGGCTCGTATTGAACTGCGAGAAGGCGGAGAGCGGGAAGTAGCCGGCCACGCCGTCGTAGAAGTCAGGCAGCGACGCCGTCGGCGTATCGAGGCGCTCGATCGTGACGGACGGAATGAAGCTCGGCCACGCGGGGGAGCTGGCGACCCCCCAGTTGCGCAGCGCCTTCTGGAAGAAGCCTTCGGGGATGACGCCCGCCGCCGAGTCCGACAGATGCGCGGCCGAAGCGCCCGGGTAGTGGGCCATCAGGTTCGCGCTCCACGCCGTCGCGCCGTAACCGCCCGCGCTGCATCCGGCCACGACGAGCTGGCTCGGGGCCAGCACGTTGTCATAGGCCCAGCCCACCGCCGCCGCCGCATTGACGCCGCCGCGATGCGGGACCACGTAGTTGCCGTTGCGGCCCGCGTACGTCTGCACGGCGTTGCCCCAGTGCAGGTCGCCCGTGCAGTACGGGATGTACACGTGGGTGAAGTCGCGCAGGGGGTTGTCGGTGCGCGTCCGTTCGTAGATGCCCTGGAGCTGGCCGCTCTGTTGGACCTGCTCGGGATCGACGAGCACGCGCCGGTTGTAGATATCGAGCTCGCACGTTTGCGCGTCCCAGCACCCGCCGCCGCCCTCGAACTCGACGAGGAGCTTGGCGGGATCGCCGGGGTGGACGAAGAAGCGATAGGGCGATCCGTCGGCGCAGATCGTGTCGCCGCCGGGCGTCACCGTGCGCCATTGCGCGGCCAGGGGTGAGGCCAGGACCGCGACCAGGGCGGTGATCGCCGCCACGCTATTCTTCACGTTGTCACCGTAGCGCAAGTGGCCCCGCCGGGCAAGAAGATTAGAAACGGAGCGAGACTGCGACGGCGCCTCCGCGCGCCAAGGGGGTCACACCCAGGGACAACCGGGGCTGGCGCGCGGGCGCCGACGCGGGTTCCCATTGTTCGGCCCGGAACGCGCTTCCGAGGAGCACGCCCGTCCCGGCGCCCACGAGCACGGCGGTGGACAGTTTCCAGGCCGCGCCGTCGGAGTCACACACGTCGGAGCAACCGATCGCCAAGGCGACACCCGCACCGAGGCCAAAGACCACGCCGAGGCTCGCCATGGCGGCGGCGCTTCGGCGTTTTCCGCCGGAGACGCGGAGCTCTCGGATGGACGACCAGCCCACGCGGATCGGCTCTCCGGCCGGCTTCGTCTCGAGCGACAAGGAGTCCTCGTCCACCGCGATCAGGTTGCCGGCCGCCTTGACCGACCCCTCGGGCTGCAGCCAGATCACGTGGATGCGGTCGCCCACGACGACCGGCCTCGTGTCCGGATGCGGTCTCCACGGAACGAGCTCCCAGCCATGACCCTGGTCGCGGGAGAAGTGCACTTCCTGCACGTCGGACCATTCGATGCGAACGGCAGCGCCGTCCGCGCCGGGCTTCACCATGAGCGACTGGTCATCGACGGAGACGATCGCGCCTGTGACTTCCTCGCGCGCCGCGGCGTGGCGGGACTGCCGCCAGGCCCAGATCTGCTGCGCGTTGCCGGACGTCGGAAACGGCGGCACGCGGCGCCACGTCACCCGCACGAGCGCGCCGGGGGCCAGGCTCGGCGGCGGCTCGTCGCCACCGGCCGCGCTGGCACCGAGCAGGAGGGTCGCGGCAATGCCGATCCAGCAACCTGCGCTCATGTCCACCTCAGCCCGAAGGCGTCTGTCAGAGCGTATCAGTCCGCTGAGCCCGTTTCCCGCGCGATCTCGCTTTCATCCCTAGACCCACGGAATCGCACGCACGCGTTTTCGTGAACGTGATGAGGAGATCGCCATGGATGATCAGCGCGCCGTCTCGGGTCCCCGCGTTTTAGCGCTAGCACTTGTTGTCGCGTCGGCCACAACGGCCGCCGCGCAGCCGCCGTACGAGTTCGTGTACGGCCCGACGACGACAGTCGAACGGGCGATGCGAGGCGTGACGCCCGTGCGGTTCTGTCCCGGCGGGGGATCGATTGCCGTCGGCACCACCGGCAGCGCGCCCAACAACCGCGTGTACGTCACGCGCACGACCGCGACCGGCGGACCGATATGGGAGCGCATCTTCGATCTCGCGCCGATCGCCGGCGGCGAGACGGGCGAGAGCCTCGTCGAGCTGAGCGACGGCACCGGCTTCATGATCGTCGGCACCACGCGTCCCGGCACCGGCTTGCCCCTCGATGCCTTCATGTTGAAGGTCAACTGCGGCGGCGTCGCTCTCGGCGCGCGCACGTTCCACAGCCCGGCCGATGAAGGCGCGCTCAATATCGTCGAGGCGCGGACCGGCAACGCCGCCTTCGGGACGTCGCGCGGCGACCTGATCGTGGCCGGCTACGCCCCGGATCCGACGAGCACGGCCGGCGGACGGATCGGCCTGCTCTTCCGGACGAAGGCGTCCGGCGCCCTCATCTGGAACCGCCGCTATGTGCTGCCCGGCGGCGCGCGCTTTACGGACCTGTTGGAGGCGCGGCCGGTGACGTCACCGACCGGCGACGTCGTCGCCGCCGGCACGATCACGCCGCCCGGCGGACCCACGCAGGGCTACGTCATCCGCGTCAGCGGCGACACCGGCGCTTTCGGCGCGGCGCCGCACTGCGCGGCGAGGTACGAGGCGGGGACCTCCGCGCGTTTCGAGGCGCTCACCGAGCTGCGCACGGGCGCGCTGGCGGGCGGGCTCGTGATGGCGGGCAGCGCCTTCGAGGCGGCGACGTCCAACGACATCTATCTCGTCCGCACGGGTGCGAACCCATGCGCCGTGCAGTTCCAATCGCGCGTCGGCGGCGCCTCGGCGGCGCCGCTCGGGAACGAGATCGGTCTCGACGTCCTCGAGGTGCCGTTCGCGCTGCCGCTGGCGCCGTCGGGATCACTCGCCGTCACCGGCTCGGTGGCGAGCACGTTCCAATCCGACGCCTTCCTGATGATCGCCGACGTCTTCGGCTTGAAGCCGATCCCCGGCCCCGGCCACATCTACGGCCGCCATGCCAGCGGGCGTGAGATCGGGCAGTCGATCGCGCTAGCGCCGAACGGCTTTTTCATTGCGGGCTCGACCAACACCGACTTCCAGGGCGTGGGCGATTCCGGCGACTTCTATCTCGTCAAGCCCGAGGTGAACGGCCGCACCAACTGCGCGCTCGGCTGGAACGCGCCCTACGTCGCCTCCACCAAGCCGCCCGTGGTCGTCGGCCCGCATCCGTCGGCCTTCTTGCAGTCGATCACACAGACGGTGAGCACCGGCTCCGTGTTCACCCCGTTCAACGTCTGCCCGTAGCCGCGTCCTTTCTTGGAGGAGAAAACGAATGCGTATGGATAAGAAGGTAGGGTTCTGGGCGGCGGTCGGCGTGGCCGCGTCGCTCGTTTCCGCGCCGGCCCCCGCGAGCGCGGTCACCGCCGTCGGGGCCGGTGACGTGCGCGGGTTTCAAGGCGTACAGGTCGTCGGTCTGCCGGACTCGGCCTGCACGACGGCGTCAGTGTTCGAGCCGATGCCGGGTATGACCCTGAAGGTGACGATGAAGCGCCGCGGCCGTCTCGTGCTGATGTTCCAGGGTCAGTTCGGCGGCTTCACGTCGACGCCCGGCGCCCGCGCCGGCCTTCGCATGACCGTCGACGGTGTCGTGGCCGGGTCCGCGCTCGCCATCGGCAGCGATCACGGCGCCGGCCTGCAGACGTTCGGCTTCAACTCGTTCACGACCACGCCGCTCGGCGTGGGCACTCACACCGTGAACGTCCTCTGGCACACCTTCCCCGCCGGCGCCACGAGCTGTGTCGAGGAGCGCTCGCTGATCGTCCTGCATCCGTAGCGGCGAACGGGGTCAGGCCTTCCAGAAGGCCTGGCCCCGTCGTCTACGCCGCCGCCGTCTTCGTGGTGAGCCGGTGACAGAGCCAGGCGCGGGCCAGATCCCACTTGCGCTTCACCGTGGCCGGAGAGATTCCCAGGATCATCGCGGCTTCCTCGACCGAGCAGCCGTCCAGGTAGCGCAGCTCGACGATGCGGGCCTGCTGCGCGTCCTGGGCGGCCAGCTTCGCGAGCGCGCTGCGCAGATCCAGCCGGCCGACGTCGAGCGAGGGTGACGACAGCGTGTCGTCCTGCAGAGGGACGCGGCACCAGGTGCCGCCGCGCTTGGCGGTGCGATAGGACCGGGCGTGGTCGACGAGGATGCGGCGCATGGCCATGGCGGCGGTGGCGACGAAGTGCGACCGGTCGTGCCAGACGCAGCCCTCGGCCTCCATGAGCCGCATGAGCGCCTCGTTGACGAGGGCCCTGGGCTCGAGCAGGTGCCCGCGGCGCTCGCGGCGCAGGTAGCGGGCGGCGTACTCTTCGAGATCGGCATAGACGCGGTCGACGAGATGCTCCTTCAACGCTCCTCCTCGGCGCCGTGAGTGGGAGCAACGTCCGTGCCGTGCGCCCCCGCGAGGCGCAACGTCCTCGCCGAGAGCGGACTAGCGTCGGGCCCCGGGCCGAACGGCCTCGGCGACCCCGGTCTCACCATGAGGCCACGCAGTAGCGAAACCAGGCCAACCTCGAATGCGGCCTTCCTCGCCAAAGCGCTTGGAAGTTGCGGCGTCACTGCGCCTTGCCGTGTATGAGGCCGCCGGCACGCCGGTTGCTCACCGATAAAGCAGGCGGAGGCGGAACACCTTGAAGAAGAAGTCGGCCCGCAAGGCCAAGCGTGCCAAGATTCGTAACCCCCGGACCACGAGCGAACCCCGTATCGACGTGGACTTCACCAACAACACACTCCTCGGCAGCGCGAGCGACAGAACCCGCAAGGTCCGCGGGGGCTGATCCGTCAGAGGACGCGAGCCGCCCATTCGCGCGCCGCCGCGATATGATCGTCGGCGCTTTGCAAAGCTACAGGCGGATATCGGCGGCTCTTCTCCTCGCGGCGGCTTTCGGCTCGCGAGTCCACGCGCAATCGGGCGCCCCCTCGACAGTCGAGACCTCCGTGGTCAAGGTCTTCTCGACGGTGCGGAAGCCGGACCTCTACCGGCCGTGGGCGAAGCAGTCGCCGAGCGAGGTCACCGGCAGCGGCGTCGTCATCGAGGGCAGGCGGATCCTCACCAATGCCCATGTCGTCCTCTACGCCAGCCAGGTCCAGGTCCAGGCCAACCAGGACGGCAACAAGATCTCGGCGAACGTCGAGGCCATCGCCCCCGCCATGGACCTCGCCGTCCTCAAGCTGGAGGACGAGTCGTTCTTCGACACCCACCCGGCGCTGGTCCGGGCGAACACGCTGCCCGAGATCAAGGACGCCGTCATGGCCTACGGCTATCCGACCGGCGGCACCAGCCTCTCCATCACCAAGGGCATCGTCTCTCGGATCGAATTCACCTCCTACGGGTCCTTCGTCTCCGGCCTGCGCATCCAGGTCGATGCCGCCATCAATCCCGGCAACAGCGGCGGCGCCGCCGTCGTGGGCGACCAGATGATCGGCCTGACCTTCGCGAACATCGGCGGCGCGGAGAACATCGGCTACATCATCCCGAACGAGGAGATCGAGCTCTTCCTCGCCGACATCGCCGACCGCCGCTACGACGGCAAGCCCGGCTTCTTCGACGAGCTGCAGACGTTCGAGAACGACGCCCTGCGCGCGTTCTTGAAGCTGGACAAGACCGTCTCCGGCATCATCGTGCACGAGCCCGACAGCCCCGCCGCCGCGTATCCGCTGAAGAAGTGGGATCTCATCACGAAGATCGGCGACACGCCCGTCGACAACGAGGGGATGATCCGGGTGGGCCCGAGCCTGCGCCTGCGCTTCGCGTACCGCATCCAGACGCTGGCCAAGGCGGGCAAGGTGCCTCTCACCATCGTGCGCGCCGGCAAGGAAATGGCGGTCGAGGTGCCGGTGTCCACCGAGCGGCCGATGCTCATCCCCGACCTGTACGGCGCCTATCCTTCTTACTTCGCCTACGGGCCCCTCGTGTTCACGAACGCGACCATGCAGTTCGTGAGCGGCCTGCGCGGCAGCGGCAACAACGTGGCGGGCCGATCGAGCTTCGTCACGAGCGCGCTGGTGAAGCGAGTCCTCGATCGCCCGGCCTTCGAGGGCGAGTCTTTGGTCGTGGTCTCCTCGCCGTTCTTCCCGCACAAGCTGTCGAAGGGCTACGGCAACCCGATCGCGCGCGTGGTGAAGACCGTGAACGGCACCGCGATCAAGAACCTGCGCCACCTGGTCGAGGTCCTGCGCGACGCCAAGGCCGACTTCATCGCCATCGAGTTCGACGGCCGCAACGACGAGGGTCTCGTCTTTCCACGGGCCGACATGCTGGCCGCCACCGAGGAGATCCTCACCGACAACGGCGTGCGCAGCCAGGGCTCCGCCGACATGATGGCGGTCTGGAACACAAAGCCCTCGCGTTAGCGCCGCGCCGTTCCCGCGGCAATTTTCGTGTCGCTACTTTGAATCTAGACCCGGTGCGGTCGGGCCACTGACGTTCAGCCTCTTCGATCTGCCGCGAAGCTCGCCCCCGGACTATTGCGCCCTGCCGTTGCAAGACGTTACGCTCCGCTCACCATTCCTTCGTTCACCGGTCACGACGGTTCTTGCCGAGCAGGAGCATGTCCATGTTCAAGAAACTCGCCGTCACACCGCTCGTCTGTGGTCTTCTTCTCGTCGCCGGCCGCGCCTCCGCGCAAGTCGGCGGCGGCACGTGGACCGAATACTTCCCGTCGTTCAACGTGCAGGAGCGCGGGTGCGGCACCGTCAACGGGCTCGTCTTCACGTTGACCTGCTCGAACACCACCAATGACAACCGCGCGGAGCGCCGCTACGTCACGTACTTCGGCAGCGCGGCCCGGCAGTTCGAGGGCTCCTTCCGGATCACGAGCCTGGGCGGCTCGCGCATCAGCCTGAAGCAGACGTTCAAGGACGCGCCTACCGCCGGCCCGGACTTCATGATGGCCGTGGAGAGCAGCGGGCGGTTGTACGCGGTCCACGGTGGTGCCCAGATCGCGCCCTCCGGCACCGCCACCGTGGGGACCACCGTGCGCGTGAACACGATCCACCGCATCGGCAACGACCATCGGGTCTACATCAACGGCACCCTGCGCCTGACCGTCGGCGACGAGGGAGGCACCGGCTACTACGACAAGTTCGGGTTCTACCGCACGGCGAGCGGTGCCGGCCCGGGCAGCGTGACCTGGAGCGGCATCCATTTCTGGACCGCCGGCGGCAGCGGGAACACGCCCACTCCGACCCCCAGCCCGACGCCGACGCCCACGCCCACCACGCCGACGACGCGCCCCACGCCGACGCCCACGCCGACCGTCCCCTCCGGCAGCGACGTGGAGGTCACGCCCAACACCGCCACCGCCAGCACCAGCGACGCCAACGTGGCGAGCAACGCCGTCGACAACAGCCTGTCCACGCGCTGGTCGGGTGACGGCGACGGGCAGTGGCTCAAGGTCGACATCGGCGCCACCATGACGGTGACCCGCGTCCGCGTGGCCGCCTACAACGGGACGTCGCGCCAGAACCGGTTCGACATCCAGGTCTCCACCGACAACGTCAGCTGGACGAACGTACTGACCGGCGCCAACACCAGCGGGACGAGCACGGCCGAGGAGAACTTCGACGTCACTGACACCCCCGGGCGGTGGGTGCGCTATCTCGGCCACGGCAGCAGCGATCCCACCAAGCCGACCATGAACAGCGTGACGGAGCTCAGCGTCTTCGCGACGACTTCCGTCATCACCCCGACGCCGACCCCGGCCCCGACGGAGACGCCGACCGCCACGCCCACGCCGACGGACGCGCCGTCCTACGTCGAGGTCACGCCGTCCGGCTCCGCCGTCACTGCCAGCACCAACGACGGCAACACGCCGGCCAACACCGTCGACAATAACCTCTCGACGCGCTGGTCGGCCAACGGCGACGGCCAGTGGCTGCGCCTCGATCTCGGCACCGAGCGGATCCTCGGGCACGTGAACGTCGCCGTGTACAACGGCAATGCCCGCAACAACATGTTCGAGCTGCAGGTGTCGAACGACGGCGTGGGTTGGACCACGGTCTTCAACGGCCAGAGCAGCGGGACCACCACCGCCGAGGAGAGCTACACGATGGGCAACGTGGCGGCGCGATACGTCCGATACCTCGGCCACATGAACACCGTGAACGCGTTCAACAGCGTCACCGAGGTCAGCGTCTTCGCCGTTCCGTAAACGCGAGACGGAGTCGTTCAGCTCAGCGAAGAGGAGGCGCCCGCTCGGAACGGGGCGCCTCTTTTTTCGCGTCAGACCCCGCCGTTCACCGCCAGCACGCGGCCCGTCATGTACGTGTTCTCGAGGGCGAGCCAGAGGATGGCCTGCGCCGCTTCCTCCGGGCGGCCGAGACGGCGCAGGGCGCTCATCGCCTTGTAGTCGTCGAGGAGCGCGGGGTCGAGGCGGCCCGACAGCCCGGCGTCCAGCGGGCCGAGGGCCACCATGTTCACGAGGACCTGCGGCGCCAGCTCCTTCGCGAGGGCCATCGCCATCGCCGAGAGCATCCCCTGCGTGGCCGCGAACACCACGGGCAGCGGGAGCGACTGCGTGCGGTCGAGGGCGCCGACGAACACGACGTGGCCTTCGCCTCGGCGCGCCATCGCCGGGGCGAGCTCCTGGCATGCCGCGAACGCGGAGTGGACGTTCACCGCCTGCGCCCCCTGCCAGACGTCGTCCGTCGTCGCCGCCGCCGCTCCGGTCGGGGCCACGGACGCACAATGAATGAAGATATCGGCCTCCGACTCCCGCGCGACGGCCCGCGCCGCGTTCGGGTCGGCGAGATCCGCCTGCACCGGACGCTGGCCGTGCGCGCGGGCGAGGGCGTGGGCGCGCTCCTCGGCGCGGTGCCAGGTGAAGACGGTGGGGATGCCGGCGGCGGCCAGGCCCTTCAGGACCTCGCGTCCGACCGTGCCCGTGCCGCCGAACACCAGCGCCTGCGAGCGGCTCATGAGAGCGCGGCCAGGTGGTCGAGCTCCTCGCGGCAGGCGCGGACGAACGCGGCCAGCGTCTCGTCGTCGACGAAGAAGCGCGGCTGCACCCGGACGACGCTCCAGTCGTGGGCGCAGGGCAGGGTGAAGAACCCGCGGCGGGCGAGGCGATGGCAGAGGAGCGGGGCCACCACCGTCCGTCCCTTCTCCGCGAGCTCGGGGAAGCCGAAGTGTTCGAGGGAGAGCCACGGGTGATCGGGCGGGCGCAGGGCCAGGCCGAGCATCAGCCCGGCGCCGCGGACCTCGACGAAGAGCGGGCACGATCCGAGCGCCGCAGCGAGATCCCTCTGCAGGCGATCGCCGGCCTGGCGGATGCGCTCGATGAGATCCGCGGTCACGAGATCGAGAGTGGCCAGCGCGGCGGCCATGCCCACCGCGTTCTGACCCCACGTCGTGTTGTGCGCCTCGCCGTCCTCGATGTCGCCGCCATACGCACGCTCGAACCACTCACGACGCGTGAGCATCACTGAGATCGGGACGAGGCCGCCGCCCAGGGCCTTCGCCAGGACCACCGCATCGGGCCGGCGCGGCCAGGCCTCGCTCATCAGGAAACGACCGCTGCGGCCCAGGCCGGTCTGTACCTCGTCGGCCACGAGCAGCGCGCCGTGCGCGGCGGAGAGCTCGCACAGCGCGTCCACGTATTCCCCGGGCAGAGCGCGCACGCCGGCCTCGCCCTGGATGGGCTCGACGACGACGGCCCCGACATCGCCCTGGCCGAAGGCCGAAGCGAGCGCATGGACGTCTCCGAACGGCAGCGCCGTCACACCGGGCAGATGCGGGCCGAACGGATCGCGGAACGGTCCCTCGGCCATGAGGGCCGTGCTGCCCACGCCGCAGCCGTGGTAGGCCCCTTCGAGACACAGGAGGCGCGGCCTCCGCGTAGCCGCCCGCGCGAGCTTCAAGGCGGCCTCGACGGCCTCGCTGCCGCTGCACGTGAAGTACGCGTTCGTGTATCCCGTCCGCTCGCACAACGTCCGTGCGAGGCGGCCCGCGTGAGGGTGGATCCGTGAGGGATACCACGACGGCAGGTCACTCTCGAGATACGCGGAGACGGCCGCCGTCACCGCCGGATGCCGGTGCCCGAGGGCCTGCACGCCGTGGAAGTCTTCGTAGGCGCGGCCGGACTCGTCGAACAACCGGCCGTCTTGCGCGCGCACGATCCGGAAGGGCTCGCCGGTGAGCCGCGCGCGACGCACGATCCGCGGGTTCACGTACTCGGCAAACTCGTCGAAGCCCCCGCGGCGGACGTCGGCGGGCGGGGTCACAGCCCTCCGTCGAGCACGACCTTCGCGCCGCTCATGAACCGATTGCGATCCGACACGAGGAAAACGGCGGTGCGCGCCACCTCGGCGGCGGTGGCGAGGCGGCCGAGCGCCGAGTGGCGCCGGTACTCGTCGACCTGGCGGAGCGGCAGCGCCTGGGCCAGGCCGACATCGAGCAGGCCCGGGGCCAGCAGGTTGACCTGGATGCCGTAGCGGCCGACTTCGCGCGCCATGGCCTCGGTGAGGCCGCGCAGCGCGGACTTCGAGGCCGCGTAGTGGATGGGCGCGTCGACGATGCGCCCTTCCGCGAACGAGCCCACGTTCAGGATGTGGCCGCTCCGGGCGCGGATCATCCCCTTGAGAACGGCCCGCGAGAACAGAAAGGGGCCCTTCACGTTCACCGCCATGACCGCGTCCCAGTCGTCCTCCTCCAGCAGGGCCAGGGGCAACACCTGATGGATCGCCGCGTTGTTCACGAGGACGTCGATCCCTTGCCAGCGTTCGAGGACGTCCGCCACCGTCGCGTGTACGTGGGCGGCGTCGGCGACCGAGCCCTTGAAGACGAGGGGTGCGGTGCCCGCGGCGGTGATGCGCTCGCGCGCCACCTCGGCATCGATGTCACTGGTCGAGTACGTGAAGGCGACCCTGGCCCCGTTCTCGGCGAAAGCCACGCCCAGGGCCAGGCCGAGCCCGCGCGAACCGCCGGTGATGAGGCAGCGCTTGTCGGCGAGGGCAACGGAGGTTTCGTGCACGGAGGACCGGGCGCTGAGTCTACTCCGCGGGGCCTTGAACCCGGAGCGTCCCGCGGGGTTGAATACGAGCCAGGCCCATGACCACCCCTGCCTTGACCGCGCCGTCGTCGCCGTGGATCGTGGGGCGCGGCTACGATCTGCTCTGGTTCTTCGGAGGGGCGGCCCTCAGCCTGGCGATCCTGGGCCTGTACTTCACCGGCGTACCGATCGTGTGGCTCTGGTGGGCGTGGCTGCTCGGTCTCGACGGTCCGCACATCGCGGCGGCCTTCACGCGCACGTATCTCGACCGCGAGGAATGGCGGCTTCGGCCGTGGCTTCTGGCCGCAAGCTTGTTCTTCGCGTTCGCCCTCGGGCCGGCGACGCTCCTCGCGGGTTGGGCGACGGGATCGCGCGGGCCGTTCCAGCTCTATCTGCTCGGCGCCTCGCTGTACGGCATCTCCCACGTCGTGCGGCAGCACTACGGCTTCCTCGCCCTCTACAAGACGAAGGCCGGGCTCAAGGGCACCGGCTGGCACCTCGACAAATGGGCGCTCTACGTCGGGGCCTGGGCACCGTATCTCTATCTCCTCCTCACGCACCCGCGCCTGCGCACCGTTCTCAGGGTCCCCGACCCTGGCGCCGGCTCGCCCGGCCGCTTCGTCCAGGACGGCATCGCGCTCCTCCTCATCGCACTCTGGCTCGGCGCCCTGCTGCTCTCGTTCTCTCGCGCGCGCCGTGCCTTGCGCGGTCCGGCCGGCACCTACCTCGTGCTCACCATCGCGCTGTACGGCGTCGTCTACTTCGCCCTCGGCCCGCTCGAGCCGACATATGCCGCCTCGAACGGCCTCGACCAGGACTTCCTGCTGCTGGCCGCGGTTCTCACCGCGTTCCACAACGTGCAGTACATGGGCCTCGTCTGGCACTACAACCGCACGCGCTACCATCGCGAGGGCGACCACGGGTGGGCGCAGCCGCTCAATGCCACCCTGGCGCGCTACGCCGGCGCGTGTCTCATCTTCTCCGTCGTCGTCTATCTCGGATTCGCGTGTGCGGCGGGTGTGTTCCCCGGATGTATGATCCTGCCCGGCGCTCGGCTGGGTCCGTTCACGGCGAGCGAGATCGGGCTCTGTCTCTGGTGGGGGCTGGCGATCCACCACTACTACCTCGACCAGCGTATCTGGCGCGTACGTCAGGATCCCGTCTTGCGCGAGACGCTCGGTCTCGCGTAGGGCCTGGAGGAGATTCATGACCTCGGCCGCGACGCCGCCCACCCGGGCCACCGCCGACCACACCTACTTCTCGTACACGAAGAGCCTGTGCGCGCAGTGCAAGCAGCCCGTCGACGCCAAGATCGTCTTCCGCGACGAGGCGGTCTGGTTCGACAAGTTCTGCCCGGATCACGGCAAGCAGCACGTGAGGGTGGCGAGCAGCATCGAGTGGTACCTCGACGCCTTGTCGTTCGTGGCGCCGAACACGCCGCCGAAGCGAGTCCTGAAGGAGGTCTCGGCCCAGGGCTGTCCTTTCGATTGCGGCCCCTGCTCCTCCCACCAGCAGAAGGTCTACCTGCCGGTGGTGCCGATCACCTCCGCCTGCAACCTCGACTGTCCGATCTGTTACACCGTGAACAAGAACGAGGGCGCGCACCAGCTCTCCCGCGAGGCGATGCAGAAGATCCTCGACCACCTGCTCGCGGACCACGTCGAGCTCGACATCATCAATTTCACCGGGGGTGAGCCCACGCTGCACCCGGAGCTGCCCGAGCTGCTCGAGATGTGCCGCGCCGCCGGCATCCGGCGGCTCACCATATCCACGAACGGCCTGAAGCTCCTCGACGAGTCGTACGTGCGGCGCCTGGCCGCCCTCGACGCGCGCATCGTCTTGTCCCTCGACACCTTCGACCCCGCCACCGACAAGGTGATGCTGGGCGCCGACACCGTGAAGGCCAAGCTGAAGGTCCTCGACCTCCTGGAGGCGCACGACGTCGCCACCACCCTCTTGCCCGCGGTGGCCGCCGGGCTCAACGACCACGAGATCCCGAAGCTGTTCGACCTCATGATCGCCAAGCCCCACATCAAGTCTCTCGAGCTGCACACGCTGACCTTCACCGGCCAGGGCGGCGTTGGCTTCGAGCGCAGCGCGCGCATCACGATCCCCGACCTGCACCGCCGGATCGAGGAGGCCACCGCCGGCCGGGTGACGGGGAAGGACTTCGTCCCCTCGCCCCTCGCGCACCCGCACTGCTACTCGATCTGCTACCTGCTCGTGCTCGATGACGGCCGCTACGTGCCCTACGCGCGGCTCATGTCGCGGCAGAAGCTCTTCGAGCTGCTGCAGGACTCGCTGTACATCGAGCCGCGGGAGACGCTGGAGGCGGTCTTCCGCGACATGATCGACGAGTTGTGGGCGAACCCCGACAAGGTTCCCGAGAGCGAGGCCGTTCTCGCCACCTTGAAGCGCCTGGTCAAGGACCTGTTCCCCACCAACGGCCGCACGCTCTCGATCCTCGAGCGCCAGAAGATCGCGGAGCGCTCCTCGAAGGCGATCTACATCCACTCGCACATGGACGAGGAGAGCTTCGACGTCTCGCGCATCATGAAGTGCTGCGTGGGGGTGCCGGAGGCGGACGGGACGAACATCCCCACCTGCTCGTACAACGTCCTCTATCGCGAGAAGGACCCCCGCTTCGCCGATGCCGGCATGATCGAGCGCATGAAGACCACGCGCCCGCACCTGCCGATGGCGGCCCCCCGAACAGGAGAGTGACCATGTCCACGCTCCCCGATCTGCAGGGCAAGTTCATCCGGACCCCCGACGCCGACGCCCGCGAGGTGTTCCACTCGTTCTCGAAAGGCATGTGCCCGCAGTGCCGCAAGCTCGTGGACGGCACCCGGGTGATCCGCGGCGGGCGCGTCTTCCTGCGCAAGCAGTGTCCCGAGCACGGGCAGCAGGAGGCGCTGATCTCCGGCGACGCCGAGTGGTTCTTGAAGATGTTCGCCTACGTGCGGCCGGGCTCGGTGCCGCTGCAGTTCTCGACGCCGGTGTCCGAGGGCTGCCCGCGCGACTGCGGCCTGTGCGCCGACCACGAGCAGCACACGTGCCTGCCGATCATCGAGATCACGAACCACTGCAACCTCGAGTGCCCGATCTGCATCGTGCAGAACCGGAACAACTACCACATGACCCGGGCCGAGTTCGGCGGGATCATCGACGGCCTCATCGCCAAGGAGGGGACGCTCGAGACGATCGCGCTCTCCGGCGGCGAGCCGACGCTGCACCCGGAGTTCCTCGACTTCCTGGACATCGCGAAGCGCCCGCAGATCGCCCGCATTTCCATCTCGACCAACGGCCTGCGCATCGCCACCGACTACGACTTCTGCCTCGAGCTCAAGCGGCGCGAGGTCTACGTGAGCCTCCAGCTCGACGCGCTGTCGAACCCGGCCCTGCGGACGTTGCGCGGCGGCGGCGACCAGGAGGCGGCCAAGCGCAAGGCGCTCGCGAACCTCGAGCGGGCCGGCGTGCGGACGACGATCGTCTCGACGGTGGCCAAGGGGGTGAACGACTCCCAGATCGGCGAGTGCATCCGGCTCCTGCTGGAGAAGGACTTCATCCTCTCCCTGATGTTCCAGCCGGCGGCCTACACGGGCTACGGCGGCGGCCACTTCCATCCCCACGATCCGCGCGAGGTCATCACGATCCCGGACATCGTTTCCGCGGCGGAGGCGCAGACGGGCGGCCTCTTGAAGAAGAGCGACTTCCTGCCGCTGCCGTGCTCGCACCCGGCGTGTTTCGGCCTGACGTACCTGCTGAAGACGGAGGACGGCTACTTCCCGTTCCCGCGCTTCATGGACCTCGAGAGCTACCTCGACATCCTGGCCAACCGCGGCACCATGCGGCCGGACGCGAAGTTCGAGGACGAGATGCGGCGCACGATCGACGAGCTGTGGACGGGCAACGCCCAGATCCCCGACAGCGACAAGATCCTCCATGCCCTCAAGAAGTCGCTCAAGCTCATGTACCCGGAGCACCGCGTGCTCGAGCTCACGGAGCGGCTGCACATCGGCGAGAGCCTGGTGAAGACGATCTTCATCCACGCCTTCATGGACGAGAACACCTTCGAGGTGGACCGCATCAAGAAATGTTGCACGCACTACGCCATGCCCGACGGGAAGCTGATGCCGGGTTGTGCGTACAACATGTTCTACCGGCACAAGGACCCTCGTTACATGGGCGCCGCAGGCACCGCTGATATCTGGGGGAAGGACCACGTGCCGGTGACCCTCGAGACCCGCAAGCCGGGCGCATGACCGCAGGGCGATCCTTGGACGGCCGGCGGGTGCTCGTCACCGGGGCCTCGCGAGGCCTCGGCAGCACGATCGCGCAGACGTTCGCCGCCCTTGGCGCGTCCGTCGCCTTCAGCTACACCCGCGACGAGGAGGGCTACCGACGGACGCTGGCCGGCATCGAGCAAGCCGGCGCGCGCGGTCGCGGTTACAAGGTGTCGGTGTTGGATGCGGCGGGTACGGAGGCGATGGTCAAGGACCTCGAGCAGGAGTGGGGCGGCGTCGACATCCTCGTGAACAACGCCGGCATCACCCAGAACCTCCCGCTCGCGCTCATGGAAGAAGAAGACTGGGACCGCGTGATGGACGTGAACGTCAAGGGCACGTTCCTCACGTCGCGGGCGGTCATCAAGGGGATGATCCGCCGCAAGGACGGCGTCATCCTCAATATCGGCTCGCTGGCCGGCACGCGCATGATCGAGGCCCCGATCCACTACTGCGCGAGCAAGGCCGCCATCAAGGGCCTCACCTCCGCCCTCGCCAAGGAGGTCGCGCGGTATCGGATCCGCGTGCTCTGTCTCGCTCCGGGCTTGCTGGAGGACGGAGTGGGGCGCAACCTGCCGGATCACCGCCTCAAGGACTACCTCGAGCACTGCGCCCTCGGCCGCGTCGGCACGTTCGACGAGGTCGCGCGCTTCGCGGCGTTCCTCGTCTCGGACGCGAACGGCTACATGACGGGGGAGACGGTGCTGATGGACGGGGGGCTCTGAGGTGGCTGCGCGCGTGCTCGTCTTCGGAGGCACCGGCGCCCTCGGCCGCGCGGTGTGCGCGCACCTCGCCCGCGAAGGCGCACGGGTGGCCCTCACGTACCACCGCAACGAGGTCCTCCTTCCCGAGCTGATGCCCGGCCTGCCGAACGGCCTCGCGCGGCGCCTCGACCTGCGCCAGCTTCCGGAGATCGACAGCGTCATCGACGATGTCGCCGGCGAGATGGGCGGCATCGACGCCTTCGTCCAATGTGCGGGCGTGGCCGTCACCATGGAGCGTACCGGCGCCGATTCCCACCACCTCATGCCGATGGTGGACGAGGCGGGCTGGGACACGATGATGGACGTCAACGTGCGAGGGACGTTCTTCGCGCTGCGGCGGTTGGGTGAGGTGATGCGGCGGGGAGGTGGCGGCAACGTCGTCCTCATCGGGTCGATCGACGGTGTGAAGTCGGTGCCGGCGCCGGTGCACTACGCGGCCAGCAAGGGGGCGCTGGGGGCGATGGTGCCGGCGGTCGCGAAGGAGCTGGGTCCTCATGGCATCCGTGTGAACATGGTGGCGCCGGGCATCCTCGAGTCCGGGATCTCCCGCGATATTCCCCCGCACCTGCTGGAGGAATACGTCAAGCATTGCGGCCTGCGGCGCGTGGGCCGCCACGAGGAGATCGCGGCCGTCGTCGGCTGGCTCGCGCTCCACAACACGTACGTGACGGGCCAGACGATGCTCGCGGACGGTGCCTTGTGATCTCGGCGTCGCGCGCGCCGCTCGTGGCCGCGGCGCTCTGCTTCCTTTTCTACGGCGCCCACGCCGCCTGGTACGCGGTCCACGGCCGGACTCTGGCGAACATGCTGTGGGCGTGCCATCTCGGTGCGCTGCTCGTCGGCGGGGGCCTGCTGCTGTCGTCGGCCACGATGAACGCCGTCGGCCTGCTCTGGCTGTGCCTCGGTCTCCCCCTGTGGGTTCTCGACCTCGTGGCCGGCGGCGAGCTCGTGCCGACATCGCTCCTGACGCATTTCGGCGGCCTCGGGCTGGGCGCCTGGGGCGTGCGGCGGCTCGGCTTCCCGTCGTACGCCGCGCTGCCGGCGGTGGCGGGTCTGCTCGTCCTCAACCTCGTCTCGCGCCTGGTCACACCGCCCGCCGAGAACGTGAACCTCGCCTTCGCGGTGTGGCGCGGCTGGGAGGGGTACTTCCCGTCGCACCCGCTGTACATCGCGACGCTCCTGGCCGGAAGCGGAGTGGCCTTCGCCCTGCTGACGCCGGCGCTGCGCCGGCTGGGACCGCGATGAGCGAGACGCTGTACGCCGAACACGTCAACCCCGCGTTCGTGCGCCTGCTCGGCGTCTTCGGCTACGGCCGCGTGTTCGTACGCGCGCAGGGCGTGCAGATGTGGGACCGCGAAGGGCGCGTGTACCTGGACGCCCTCGCCGGCTTCGGGTCCGTCAACGTCGGCCACAACCACCCGCGCCTGCTCGCGCGCCTGAAGGCGCTGCTCGACGAGTCGCCGCTGCACTTCGCGCACACCGGGCCTTCGCCGCAGGCGGCGGAGCTGGCCGCGCGCCTGGCCGGATGGAGCGGCCTCGACGTGAGCCTCTTCGCCAGCAGCGGGGCGGAGGCGGTGGACGCCGCCTTGAAGCTCGCCCGGGCGGCGACCGGTCGCGAGGCGATCCTGTACTGCGACGGCGCCTTCCACGGTCTGACGCTGGGCGCCTTGTCCGTCCTGGGCTCGTCGCGCCTGCGGCGCCCGTTCGAGCCGCTCGTGCCCCACTGCAGCGCCGTCCCCTTCGGCGACCTGGGCGCCCTCGAGCGCGCGCTGGCGAAGACACACGCGGCGGCGTTCATCGTGGAGCCGGTGCAGGCCGAGGGCGGCGTGCGGGTCCCACCGCCGGGTTATCTCGCCGAGGTGGGCCGTCTGTGCCGGCGCGCGGGGACTGTTTTCATCCTCGACGAGATCCAGACCGGCCTCGGCCGCACGGGCACGCGGTTCGCCTTCGAGGGCGAGGGCGAAGGCGCCGTGCCCGACGCGCTGCTGCTCGCCAAGTCCCTGGGCGGCGGCATCGCCCCCATCAGCGCCGTCGTGACGCGTCGCGCGCTCCATGCGAAGGCCTACGGGCGGACCGATCGGTTCGACCTTCACGGCTCGACGTTCGCCGGCAACGCGCTCTCCTGCGTGGCTGCGCTGGAGACGCTGGCCATCGTCGAGGACGAGGGCCTGTGCGGCAACGCCGCCGCGCGCGGCGACGAGTTGTGCCGCGGGCTGCAGGAGCGGCTCCGCGGGCACCCGCTGGTGCGCGAGGTGCGCGGCCGCGGCCTGCTCGTGGGCATCGAGCTGGGACCGACGGAGGCCGGATGGCTGAACCGCGCGGCACCGTTCCTCGTGCGCGGCGTCGCGCGGTCGCTGCTCGGCCACTGGGTGAGCCTGCGCCTCCTCGAGCGCGGGATCGTCGCGCAGCCGGCCAGCCAGGAGTGGAACGTCCTGCGTCTCGAGCCGCCCCTGACCGTGACGAGCGCCGACGTGCGGACGATCGTGGAGGCGGTCGGCGGCGTTCTCGACGACTATCGGCAGATCCCCGCGGTGGTGGCGGCGGTGGGGTCACGGCTCCGCGAGCAGCGCCGCCGGAGATGGGCGTTCCGCTGATGCGTTACTTCCTCGTCGACAAGGTCACGTCGCTGGTCGTCGGCAAGAGCGCCCGCGGCGTGAAGTGCGTGACGCTGACCGACGAAATCCTCCACGATCACTTTCCCGACTACCCGATCCTGCCCGGCGCCCTCATCGTCGAGGGGATGGCGCAGCTCTCCGGCTTCCTCCTGGAGATGACGCTGAACCGCGAGGGCGAGCCGGTGCGGCGTGCGCTTCTGGCGCAGATCCGGCAGGCCAAGTTCCACGAGGCGGTCGGACCCGGCGACTGTCTCGAGATCGAGGCCGTTCTCGACTCCCAGCTGGAATCGGCGGCACAGGTGAGCGCGACCGCGCAGGTCGGCGACCGCCGCGCCGTCCGCGCCGTCCTCGATTTCGTGATGAAGGAGATCCCCGAAGGCCGCGTGCACGCGCAGCGTCGCGAGCTCTATCGCCTATGGACCCGACACTTCGACCGACCGCTGACGATCCTGTAGTGGTGACGGGCGCGGGCCACGTCGTCGACGAGCCCGACGTCGACCCTGCGCCGTACCTGCGCCAGCGCAAGAGCGTGAAGTTCATGGGCGTCCAGGATCGCCTGGCCGTGGTGGCGGCGGGGCGGGCGCTGGAGGCGGCCGGCCTGCGCGACGTCGCCCTGGGTCCGCGGACCGGCCTCTATCTCGCCGTCGGGTACCTGCCGTTCGAACAGGACGACATCGATCGCCTGATCGAGACCTCGACGGACCCCGGCGGCGCGATCTCGATGGCCTTGTTCTCGACGCGCGGATACACGTCGGTGAACCCGCTCATCACGTTCCGGTGCCTGTCGAACATGCCGGCGTACCACGTGTCGGCCAACTTCGACCTGCAGGGACCGTATCTGGTGACGTACCCCGGGCCGGGGCAGCTCTACGTCGCGCTGGAGACGGCAGTGGCCGCGCTCCGCGCGGGGCAGATCGATCGCGCGCTGGTGGCCGGTGTCGCGCACCAGAGGAACTTCCTCGTCGAGCATCATTTCTCGCGCATCGAGTCCCCTGTGCCTGCCGAGCGGCTGGCCGATGCCGCCGCGTGTCTCGTGCTCGAGCGTGCTCCGGCCGGCGCAGGGCGCGGGCATCTACGCCTCGAAACGCTCGAGCTCGGCTATGCCCCCGCGCACCCTTTCGAGAACGCGCGCGTGCCATCGGAGACGCCGCGGATCGACGCCCGCGAGTACGGCCCGGCGTCGCTGCCGCTCCTCCTCAGCCGGGGCGGCGGGGCGGGCCTCACGCATTCCCTGGCCAGCGCCGACGGCATCGTCGCGCGCAGCACGTGGGTGCCGGCGTGAGGCGGCGCGTGGCCGTCACTGGCCTCGGGGTGGTGGCGCCCATCGCCACCGACGTCGACGCCTTCCGCCGCGCGCTCCGCGACGGCGTGTCGGGCGCGGGGCTGATCACCGCCTTCGATGCCGGCGCCTTGCCCACGCGCATCGCGGCGGAGGTGAAGTGGCGCGGACCGATCGCGCGCGATCGCAAGGTCACGTTCGCGCTGGAGGCGGCGCGGCAGGCTCTGTCGATCTCACGGCCGGCGGGCCGCGGCGGCTTGAGCCTGGGCATCGGCCTCGAGCTGTTCTCCCTCGACGACATGGCCGCGCGCCGCCGTCCCGACTTCGTGCCGCCGTCGGCGAAGGCCGAGCGGCTCCTGTTCCTGCAGACGCCGTCGGATCTGTGCGCCCACCTCATCTCGCATCAGCAGGCCCTCGAGACGCCGCCGGTCACCCACGTGTCCGCGTGCGCGGCGGGGGCCGACGCCATCGGCCACGCGTTCCGCCTGGTGGCGAGCGGCCGGCGCGACTGGATGCTCGCCGGCGGTGCCGATTCGATGATCAACCCGCTGGGCGTCGCCGGGTTCTGCCTGCTCGGCGCCACCACCACACGCAACGACGAGCCGGCGCGGGCGTCGCGGCCGTTCGACCGCCGCCGTGACGGTTTCCTTCTCGGCGAAGGGGCCGCCTTCGTGGTGCTCGAGCCACTGGAGGCGGCGCGCCATCGCGGCGCGCACGTGCACGCCGAGATCGTTGGCTACGGCCAGTCTTTCGACGCCCACGGCATCAGCGAGCCGCATCCGGAGGGGCGAGGCGCGGGGCAGGCGATGAAGGCGGCCCTCGACGAGGCGGGCGTGGGGCCGGACGCGATCGACGCCGTCAACGCCCACGGCACGTCGACCCCCAAGAACGATCCGGTGGAAACGCTGGCCTTGAAGCGCCTCCTCGGCGATCGTGCGCGCGAGGTGCCCGTGTATGCCGTGAAATCCATGCTCGGGCACCTGATCTCCGCCGCGGGGGCGGTGGAGGCGGTGGCCGCCATCGTCGGGATGGAGGACAGCTTCGTGCCGCCGACGCTCAACCTCGACGAGCCCGATCCGGCCTGCGATCTCGACTACGTGCCGCACCGCGCGCGGTCCCATCCGCAGCGTTACGTTCTCTCCAACTCCTTCGCCTTCGGCGGCCAGAACGCCGCCCTTCTCTTCAAGGGCGCCGATGCCTGATCTCTCCGGACGGCACATCGTGGTGACGGGCGGCGCCCGCGGCGTCGGTGAGGCGATCACACGCGCCTGCCTGGCCGCCGGGGCGGCGGTGGGCGTGGGCTATCGCCGGTCGGAAGAGAGGGCGCACCGGATCGCGCAAGAACACGGCAACCGGGCTCACGCCCTCGCGTTCGACGTGCGCGACCTCGAAGGCGTGCGCGCCGCGGCCCGGGCGTTCGAGCAGGCGCACGGACCCATCGACGGCTGGGTGAACGCGGCCGGCGTCAATCATCCAGGGTTGCTGCTTCAGGCCGAGGCGGCGGCGATCCGCGACACCCTCGACACGAACGTCCTCGGCCCCATTCACGCCGCGCAGGTGGTGCTGCCCGGCATGCTCGAACGCCGCCGCGGGGTCATCGTGAACGTCAGCTCGGTGGCGGCGGAACGTCCGACGCGCGGGCAGGCGGTCTATGCGGCGAGCAAGGGCGCAGTGGAGTCGCTCACGCGGGCGCTCGCCGTCGAATACGGCCGCAAGGGGATCCGCGTCGTCGGCATCCGGCCCGGACCGATCGATACCGACATGCTCGCGAGCACGAAGGCACTGGCCGAGGACGAGGTCGTCGCGCGGGTGGCGCTGCGGCGGCTCGGCCGGCCCGAGGAGGTGGCGGCGCTGGCTGTCTTTCTGCTGAGCGACGAGGCGGCGTTCGTCACCGGCTCCGTGCACGCTGTCGACGGAGGTTACGTCGAGCCATGACGTACGAAGCGCTCCTGTCGCTCCTGCAGTCGCGGCGCAGCGTGCGGCGCTTCCGGTCCGATCGTCCGAGCCGCGAGATGCTCACGCGCCTGATCGAGGCCGCCGTCACCGCACCGTCGGCGAGCAACAAGCAGCCCTGGCGCTTCTTCGTGGTGGAGGACCTTGCGCTCATCGCGAGCCTCGCCGACGACGTGCGCGCCGCCGTCGACCGTATCGCGCGCCACATCGAGCCGGCGCAAGAGTCGGCCTTCCGCGCGTACGGCGACTATTTCACCCGCTTCGAAGCGGCGCCGGTGGTGATCGTGGCCCTGTATCGTCCGCTGGCTGTGCTGTCGAACCTGGTCTCTGTCGAATTGCCGGAAGCCGATCGCACACGGATCGCCGCCCTCGAGAACGGCTCCGGTCTCGTGGGGACGTCGATGGCGCTGTCCAATCTATTACTGGCGGCGCACGCGATGGGTCTCGGCGCCTCGGGCCTCACGGGGCCCCTGGTAGCCGAGGACGCCTTCCGTGCGCGCCTCGAGATCCCGGACTCGTGGAGCATCGCCGCCATCGTGGCCGTGGGATACGCGGACGAGACGCCCGCGGCGACGTCGCGAAAGCCCGTTGCGAATGTCGTGCGGTGGATCGAATGAGAACGAGGAGGCACGGATGACGCGGGAGGAGAGGCTCGACCGCATGCGCCGTCTGGTCGCGGACAGCCTGGCGCTGAAGGTCGTCGACATCGAGCCCACGAGCCGCCTCGTCGACGACCTGGGTGCCGACTCGCTAGATTTTCTCGACATCGTCTTCTCCATCGAGCGGGAGTTCTCGGTCAAGCTCCGCGACTCCGATCTCGACTTCCTGTCGCGCCTCGACTTCTCGTCGCCCGACGTGATGCGCGAGGGGCGGCTCACCACCGCGACTCTCGAGCGCGTGCGACCTTGGCTGCCTCGCCTCACGGAGCTACCGGATCCCGAAGCCGTCACTCCCGCTCAGCTGTTCTCGGCCGTCGACATCGAGGCGCTGTGCGCGGTGGTGGAGCGCAAGCTCGGGTGATTTTGGCTCGAGCTCGTTCTGAAACCCGTTTGGTAACCGCAGCAGTTCCAGTTCAGATCGTCGACGTGCGCTTTCGCCGCGGGGACAGGTTTGTCCTATAGGTCGTTCCGCGGCGAGCTCGTGCTCTCGGGTGAAAACTCTTGACGGCGCGCGCGCGGGTGCGCGATCATGACAAGTCATGTTCGCTCGCACTGTCTCCGTCGTCGCTACGTGGTCGTCAGGCAACTCGTCACAGTTGTCAGCGGCCAACGTGTCGTCGCCGGCCGCCTCGGAGGGACTGAGACAGTAGCCAAACGCTAACTCGCACTCATCAAAGCCCTCTCAGGCCTGCCGCCTGAGGGGGCTTTTGCTTTTTGCGCGCAACTGGGCGCGCAAACGAAGGGGTTCGCCCACCCCGCTTTCAAGGAGGAACAAATGGGCAAGCTGCACGTCAACGTCGGCACCATCGGTCACGTCGATCACGGGAAGACCACCCTCACCTCGGCTCTCACCAAGGTGATGGCGGCCGTCCACGGCGGCAAGGCACTGGCTTTCGATCAGATCGATCGCGCTCCCGAGGAGCGTCACCGCGGGATCACGATCTACCTGGCGCATGTCGAGTACGAGTCCGCCGCGCGGCACTACGCGCACGTCGACTGCCCGGGCCATGCCGACTTCATCAAGAACATGATCACCGGTGCCTCGCAGATGGACGGCGCGATCCTGCTGGTCGACGGGTCCCAGGGGCCTCAGCCGCAGACGCGCGAGCACGTGCTGCTGGCCCGGCAGGTCGGCGTGGACCACCTGGTGGTCTTCGTCAACAAGACGGACGTCGCCGATCCGGAGCTTCTCGAGCTCGTCGTGCTCGAGACGGCGGAGCTCCTGGCGGCGTTCGGCTATCGCGACGTGGCGTTCGTGAAGGGCTCCGCGCTGCGGGCGGTGGAGGCCGTCGATCGCGGGCAGCCGCACGACCCCGCCACCGCGTGCATCCGTGAGCTCGTGGAGACGCTCGACACCCGCATCCCGGACCCGCGGCGTGACGTCACGTCGCCGTTCCTGATGCCGGTGGAGAGTGTCCATACCGCCGAAGGCCGGGGGACCGTCGTCACCGGCCGCGTCGATCGCGGCGTCATCGTGCCTGGTGCGAGCGTCGAGATCGTCGGTCTCATCGACGCCGACGAGCGGCCGAGGACAGTCGTGGTCACCGGCATCCAGGCGTTTCACAAGGATCTCGCCGAGGCGCGGGCCGGCCAGAGCGTCGGCCTGCTCCTGCGCGGCGTGAAGAGAGAGGAGGTCGTCCGTGGACAGATGATCAGCGCGCCGGGCGTCGTGAAGCCGCACGTGGCGGCGGAGGCGGAGCTGTACGTCCTCGCCTCCCACGAGGGCGGACGGCACACGCCGTTCGGACCGGGTTACCAGCCGCAGTTCTTCTTCGGCCCGACGGACGTGACGGGTGCCGTCGAGACCGTCGACGTGCCGAGCGGCGACGGCCTGGTGCACCCCGGCCAGCGCAGCCGCGTCGCGTTTCGTCTGCAGCGCGCGGTCGGGCTCGAGCCCGGCATGCGCTTCGCGATCCGTGAAGGCGGCCGCACCGTCGGCGCCGGCCGTGTGACGGCCGTTCAGACGTGAGTCGTGCCCGCCCCTGTCACACGGGGGCGGGTCTTTCGCCGCCGGCGGCTAGACCTTGTCCGGGATCGCGAACGGCGCGCGGTACGTCCGCGTGAGGAGCGCGTCGGCCTTGGCATTGCCGACGAACCTCTCCGTCTTGCCGTCGAACTGGAGCTCCTGCCCCACGCGATAGCTGATGTTGCCGAGGTGGGCCAGGCTCGAGGACAGGTGGCCGTCCTCGATGCCGCAGGCCAGCTTCGTCGCGTCGCCCGCGCGGATGGAGTCGACCCAGTTCTGATAGTGGGGGTACTCGAGGCTCGTGAGCACGCGCGGATCGCTGCCTTCGGCCGGCGGCGGTGCCGCCGCGCCCGGCCCCTTCTCGTTCTTGCGGCCGAAGTAGGTCTGCCAGGCGTTGCCGTCGCCGTCGATCCACATCCAGCCCTTGGTGCCGTAGAAGAGGTTGCCGATCCGCTGAGTGCCCTCGTCGTTCGTGAAGACGCCGCGCGTCGCGAACTCGAGGACCTTCCCGTCCGCGTAGGTGAACGTGGACGTCTCGACGTTCGGTGTCTCCTGTGAGCTGTCACCGGCGCCGAAGAGTCCGCCGATGGTGTGGACCTTCACCGGATGCTCCTGCTTGCGCAGGCCCCAGCGGGCGATGTCGAACTGGTGCGGCCCCTGGTTGCCGCTGTCCGCGTTGCCGAAATCCCAGTGCCAATGCCAGTTGTAGTGGAAGCGGTTGGGATTGAAGGGCCGCGCGGGCGCGGGCCCGAGCCACAGGTCGTAGTTGACCTTCGACAGGTAGGCCTCGTCGTACGTCGGCTCGTAGTCGGTCGCCTCCACGTGCAGGCGGTACTTGTCGCCGGGTTTCATCGGCCCGTCCGCGTAGCGGCCGATGGGCGGCCGCGGCTTGAAGCACAGCCCGCGCGCCATGTAGACCTCGCCGAGGCCGCCGTCGTGGATGAACTGGATGGCCTTCTGCACCTCGGGCCGGCTGCGGTTCATGGTGCCGACCTGGACGAGGCGGTTGTACTTCTGCGCCGCCTCCATCATCTTGCGGCCTTCCCACACCGTGTGCGACGCGGGCTTCTCGACGTAGACGTGTTTGCCCGCCTGCAGCGCCCAGACGGTGGCGAGGGCGTGCCAGTGATTGGGGGTGGCGATGATGACGCCGTCGATGTCCTTGTCGTCGAGGACGCGCCGCAGGTCCTGCTCGGTGCCGGGCTTGAACGTCGGCACCGACGCCAGCCTCTCGTCCTTGACCCGGCTGGCGAAGAGATTGGCGTCGGGATCGCACAGCGTCTTGATCTCGACGTTCGTGAGGCGGGCGAAGCCGCGCTTCAAGGAGTTGCCCTGGCTGCGAATGCCGACGCTGGCCAGCACGACGCGGTCGTTGGCGCCGAGCACCCTCCGGGTGAGGCCGGCGCTGGCCACGGCGACACCGACCGCCGTCGCGGTCGTGCGCGATACGAACTCGCGGCGGCTCACTCTCTCGGGACCTTGGGACATGGCGGTTCCTCCAAATGGGATCGGTCTCCCATCTTACCCGCCGAGCCCGAATGGTGCTCGGCGCGCCTGTTTTTTTGGCTTTCGGACCCGAATGTCGTACGATCCGACCGTGTCCCAGGGTCCCCCGGTGAGCCGGCAGCTCACCGAACGCAAACGCAAACGGCTTCCCGACGCTCCCGAAGGCGGCCCCGCGAAGAAGGCCAAACCCAACGAGCTTGCGTCTCACCAGAAGCTCTTCGTGCTCGTCGTCGACGACGCGCCGGACACGCGGGAGATGTACGCGACGTACTTCGACCACGTGGGAGCGCGGGCGGCCACCGCGCACGACGGCTGGTCGGCGCTGCAGGCGGTCCACACCGAGCGACCCGACGTCATCATCCTGGATCTCGCCATGCCCGGCGGTACCTCGGGCTGGGACGTCATACGCCGGCTCAAGTCGCAGCCGGAGACGCGTGCGATCCCGATCGTGGTGGTGAGCGGCCAGAACGCGCGCTCTTCCGCCCTGCGCGCGGGAGCGGACCTGTACTTCGAGAAGCCCTGTCCTCCCGCCGCGCTCTACGCCGCCGTGCTCGAGCTTCCCGGCCTCGACTCCGAAACGTAGCCGCGCATAGACTACGCGCGTGAGTCGACTGCGTAGCGTCTTGCTGACGCTGGCGGCGCTCGCCGTCGCGGCGGCGCTGTGGCTTCCCTCCGTTCACCTTCTCCTGCGGCCGGCGGTGGCGGCACCGTCCCCCGCCGGCGCGCCTTCGCCGTGGGCACGAGAGCTCGCCGCCGCCCAGGTCGCGCTCTGGACGGATCCTGCCCTCCGCCAGCACGAGGTCGAGCGGATGCGGCAGGCCAACGCCGAGTGGGACTTCATGGGACGCACCTTCCTGGTGCTGGCGCTGGCGAACATGGCGCTGCGCGAGCCGGCGGAGAAGGCGCGCCACCTCGAGATCATCGACCGCATCATCGACGAGACGATCCGCCTCGACGACGAGCACGGCGTCCATTTCTTCCTGATGCCGTACTCGCGGAGCAAGCCGTTCCTCGCCAGCCCGCCGCGGAGCCTCTTCGTGGACGGCGAGATCGCGCTCATGATCGGGGCGCGCCGCGTCGTGCAGGACGACCCCGGGCATCGGGCGCGGCTCGGGCGCTACACGCGCCAGGTGCTCGCGCAGATGCAGGCGGGGCCGGTGTTGTCGGCGGAGAGCTATCCCGACGAGTGCTGGACGTTCTGCAACACCGTCGGGCTGGCCGCGCTCCGGACCGAGGACTTCCTGGACGGCAGCGATCGCTCGGCGTTCTTCGCGGCGTGGGTGAAGACGGCGCGGGCGCGCCTCGTGGAGCCGAAAACGGGCTTGCTCGTATCGAGCTACCGCCACGACGGCACCTGGCTCGACGGCCCCGAAGGCTCCAGTCTGTGGATGAGCCTGCACAACCTGCTGACCGTCGATCCCGAGTTCGCCCGCGATCAGTATCGACGTGCGCGCCACGAGATCGGCCGTACGATGCTGGGCTTCGGCTACGCACGGGAATGGCCGCCGTCGTCCACCGGCGAGATGGACGTCGATTCCGGTCCGATCGTGCCGCTGCTCGAGGCCAGCCCGGGCTCCAGCGGTCTGGCCCTGCTGGGCGCCAGCGCCTTCGGCGACGACGCCTACTTCGCGTCGCTCACGGCATCCCTCGAGCTCGGCGCCTTCCCGGCGCGCCAGCGCGGTGCCCTGCGCTACCGGGCGTCGAACCAGGTGGGCGACGCCGTCATCCTGTACTCCGCCGTTCAGGGCCCGCTGTGGCGTACGGTGGCGGTGCGCCGATGAAGGCGTGGCTGAAGTCGGCGTGCCCACCGTGGGTGGCGCTGCTCGTGATCGCGGCCGCGCTCGTCGCCGTCTGGGGCGCCATGCATCTCGCGGGCTGGCGCGAGCACACCGGGGTCTTCTCCGTCGTCGTTCCCACCGGGACCGGTCAAGAGACGGCGCTCGTCAAGGCCGTCGTGTATGCCGGGGCGTACCTCTTGCTGGTGCTCGTGGTGCCCGTGCTCGCGATGGCGGCGCTCTTCCTCGGGATCGTCGAGCGCGCCCGCCGTTGACGACGCGTCTCACGTGGCGGGGAGCGAGGCGCGTTCTCGCCGTGATGGGCGCGGGCTTCCTGCTGACGGAGGCCGTGTTGTTCTTCGGGGAGCCGTACCTCCCGTTTTTCCACCACGTCTACGACCGCGAGCTGGGGTTCCGGATGCGGCCGCGCGCCGGCGTCACCAACCGCCTGGGATTCAACGATGACGAGCCGCGTCCCAAGGGACCGAAGGCCTTTCGCATCCTCTGCCTCGGCGATTCGTTCAACTGGATGGGCGGGCGCACCTGGAACTACACGGTACGGCTTCGGCGGAAGCTCGCCGACCGCTATCGGTTCACGGAGGTGGTGAACGCGGGATATCCGGCGCAGGGGCCGGAGCAGCACGCGATCGTCCTCGAACGGCATTGCCACGAGCTCGCTCCCGACCTCGTGGTCCTCGGTTTCTTCGTGGGGAACGACTTCATCGACAACGTCCCGGGTACGAAGCTGATCGTGGTGAACGACGTCCGCTACTGGGTCGGCGCGAAAAGACCGCCGCACCTCTTCGGACAGCCGCTCCTTCCCGACTCGCGTGTGCGCGCCGCCCTCGGCCAGGCCATCGAGGTGAGCCTGGCGCTCCGCCGTGCGCGCCGCGAGGGCTCGCCCGGCACGATCACCGAGGAGGCGTTCCTCGAGCTCGAGCGCACGCGCCTTCGGCCCTGGACCCGGGCCGGGCGCGCCGATCGCCACTATCGCATGACCGAGGGTGCGGCCTGGGCCGCTCTGGACCGCATGCGCGCGCTGCTGGCGGCACGAGGTATCGGATTCGTCATCGCCGCGTTTCCCGACGAGATTCAGGTGAACCCGGCGCTGCTCGCCCGCGTCCGGGCGCGCTTCGGCCTCGACGAGGGCGACATCGATCTGGACCTGCCGCAATGGCAGCTCGAGGAATACGCGGCCCGACACGGCCTGCCGTACATCGACCTGCTCCCGCGGTTCCGGGCCGCGGCGGCAGAGCAGGTCCTCTATCTCGTGCGGGACTCGCACTGGAACCCCGCGGGGAATGCCCTCGCCGCCGACGTGCTGGCCGACGGCCTGGCGCCCGTGCTCGACGGGCGCGTGGAGCGCCGCTGATCGTTATGGCACCGCGAACACGCTGATCTCGGTCACGCTGTTGAACGTGCCGACGTTCGACATGTGGCCGACGTAGCGGACGTACCGCGCGGGCGTGTCCGGGATGTCGTGCGGCTCTTCCGCCGTCGTGGTCCCGCTCGTCTCCGCCGCCGTGAGGTGCGTGGTCCACGCCGTGCCGTCGGTCGACGTCTGCAGGTCGAACATGTTTCGCCGAGAGTTGCCGTTGTAGACGGCGATGCCGACGTAGCCCACGGTGCGCGTCGTGCCGAGGTCGATCTGGAGCCACTGGCCGTCGCCGTTGCCCGACCAGCGCGTGGCCAGGTTGTTGTCGACGGTGTTCGCGGGCACGTTGCCGTCGTTGCTGCTGGCCGTCACCGCGGAGCCGCCGGGCGTGACCTCCACGTAGGCCGGCGCCGGCGTGGCGGTGGGTGTGGGCGTCGGCGTCTCCGTCGGCAGCGGCGTCGGCGTGGGCGTGACGACGGCGGCCAGCGCGAAGACGCTGACCTCCGTCACGCTGTTCATCGTGGCCTTGGTCGGGTCGCTGCTGCCGTGGCCCAGGTAGCGGACCCAGCGCGCCGGCTGGTCGGCGAATTCGTAGCTGAGCTCCGCCGTCGTGGTGCCGGTCGTGCTGGCGCCGGTCAGCGCGTTCGTCCAGGTGGCGTTGTCCGTCGATACCTGCAGGTCGAAGCGGTTCGCTCGCGTGTGGCCGTTGTAGACGGCGATGCCGACCCGGGTCACCGTGCGCGTGCTGCCGAGATCGAGCTTGAGCCACTGACCGTCGCCGTCCGCGGACCAGCGGGTGCCGAGGTTGTTGTCGACGGTGTTGCCGGGGAGATTGCCGTCGTTCGCGCTCGCGGTTACGGCGGAGGCGGGCGGGGTGACCTCGATGTCGTCCGACGGGATCGGCGTGTTCGTAGGCGTCGGTGTGATCGTGGGAATCGCCGTCGGCGTGGAAGTCGGCACGGGTGTCGGCGTGGGTGTGGTGCCGCCGCCCGGTGGCGCCGGCAGCGCGTCCGCCAGGTTCGACGCGAGGCGTACGCGGGCGAGGTAGTGGACCGACTGCCCGATCGGGCCGCCGCTGCCCGAGCGATACACGCCCCACTTCCAGTAGTAGCCGGCGTCGTCGTGGTCCATCGCGCACGGGATCCGCGTCTGGCCGTTGGTCAGCGTCTGCATCACGCCGTCGTACCAGAGCTCGCAGAAGCCGGTGGAGAGGCTCGTGCCCACCTTGGTGTGCATCACGTAGCGGTGCCAGCTGTTGAGCGGCAGGCTGTGGTTCCACATCGACGCCGAGCTGCCGGTCGGACTCTGCAGGTTGAAGTGCATCTGGCCGTCGCCGGGCACGGAGAGGCCGAAGGGCACGGGCCCGCCGACCGAGCCCGGTCCGTCGAGGTGCACCTGCGAGAGGACCTGCCACTTCCCGGACAGCGTGGGCAGCGGGCCCCACTTCGAGCTCCAGCCGATGTAGTAGTCGGCGTTGTCCTGCAGCGGGAAGTTCTTGAAGCGGGCCACCTCGGAGCGGGCCTTGGTGTTGCCGTTGTCGTTGCAGACGATCTTGAACGCCTTGCCGTAGGTGGAATCGTCCACGACGGTGACGCTGCCGTTCGGTACCTGGATGCTGCCCCAGACGCCGAGGCCGTTGCTGGCGTCGCCGTCCCACAAGACGGTGGCCTGGGTCCCGCTCGCCGCCATCGACAACACGATGAGACACGCGCCGCCTGTCTTCATTTTTCCCTGCCTCTGAAATGTGAAGACAGACTAGCGTCTTTGCCCGCGCGACCTCAATCTTTCAAAGGATAGGTCGCGAACCGCGTCGATCGGCCTACGGAAAGTGGCCGCGCGGGCAAAGTCCTCGACTTTTGTCTTACTGGACGGTCACGGTATTACCCGTCATGGTGACGGTCACTTCGGCTGCGTTGTTCGTGCGCGGGCTCTCGTGCAGGCGCAGCTCGGGGTCGGCCGTCGATCGTAGACGGTAGGTGCCGTCGGGCACGCCGGTGACGTCGATCCACTGGCCTTCGAGGTGCGAGCGGTACGTGTCCGTCCAGCCTTTCGACAACCCCTGGTTGCTGCAGGTGTAGACCATGCTCGGCGGCGCCCCCGGGATCGTCTCCGCCGTGTAGCGCTCGTAGTCCTCGATGCAGAACGTGACCTTGCCGCTGGTCGCCACCAGCGTGTCGGCGGGCGTGCGCAGCTCGTACAGCGCGAAGTCGTCGAAGTGCCAGTGGTTGTGGTCGCCGTGGCCGGCGAAGCTGAACGTGCCCACGTGGAACGTGGTCTTGGTGCCGTTGTCGTTGTAGACGTTCTGGTACGCGCGGGTGGTGCCGTCCGCTTCCACGACGCCGTAGACCTCGAGCGCGCCCGCGCCGCGGTTGGCCACCCCGTTCGAGAAGCGCATGAGCTTCCGTCCGCTCTCGACGGAGATCCGGGCGTCACGCAGCGAGGCGGAGTTGGCGAGCGTGATGAGGTCGGGTACCAGCGGGTTGCCGGGCGTCGTGCCGCCGCCGCTCGCGCTCAGCCGGCATTGACCAGACGCGCCCGCGGTGTACGCGCGGAGACGGACGTAGTACGTACCCGTGGCGGCGGGCTGGAACGTCAGCAGGGAATGGTTGCCCTCGCCGGTGTCGTCGTCCTGGGCCACGACCTGGAGCGAGGCGTTCAGCAGATACAGATAGGTGTCGTTCCCGCCGCCCACCGAGGCGGCGGTGGCGATGGAGTACGTCGTGCCGGCCGTCATGTCGATGCGGTACTGGCCGTAGGTCCCGTCCTGCCGGTTCGTGAAGCCGGTACGCCATTCGAACGTCTGGTCGTTGAACACGTCGCCGGGACGGAGGATGACCTCTGTCGAAGGCGGGGTGGGCGTCGGCGTCGGAGTGGGCACGCCGGTGCCGACGGCAAAGATGCTGACCTCGGTGACGCTGTTGAAGGTGCCGACGTTCGACATGTGGCCGAAGTAGCGGACGTAACGGGCAGAGACGTCGGGGACGATGTCGTGGATCTCCTCCGCCGTCGTGGTGCCGCTCGTCTGCGCGCCCGTGAGGTGCGTGGTCCAGGTGGTGCCGTCGTTCGAGGTCTGCAGGTCGAACTGATTGCGCCGGCTGTTGCCGTTGTAGACCGCGATCGACACGTGACCGATGGTGCGCACGGAGCCGAGGTCGTAGCGGATCCACGCGCCATCGCCGTTGCCCGACCATCGCGTGCTCAGGCTGTTGTCGACGGTGTTGCCGGGGAGATTCCCGTCGTTCGTGCTGGCGGTGACCCCGGTGGCACCCGGCGTGACCTCGACGTACGTCGGCGTCGACGTCGTGGGTGTCGGCGTCGGTGTAGAAGTCGGCGGCGCGGTGGGCGTCGCCGTCGCGGTGGACGTCGGCGTCGGAGTCGCCGTGGGCGTCGCGGTCGGGGTAGGCGTGGCGGTGGCGGTGGGCGTCGGCGTCACCGTGCCCGGCTCGAAGAG
>Ga0114129_10001197_pt1 | contig 34466 bp, 28 predicted proteins | sample RhiMetdeltSRZDD1_FD_80071 | JGI IMG/M metagenome (GOLD analysis project Ga0114129, IMG submission 80071) | Populus rhizosphere microbial communities from Tennessee, USA - Rhizosphere MetaG P. deltoides SRZDD1 (version 2) (version 2) | ecosystem: Host-associated > Plants > Roots > Rhizosphere >...
CACTGCGCCTGCGGGGCGACCTGGGAGACCCGGTCGACGGGCGGCGACCTGCACCTCGACATCTGCTCGAACTGCCACCCGTTCTTCACCGGGAAGCAGAAGCTGATCGACACGCAGGGGCGCATCGACCGCTTCCAGAAGAAATACGCGAACGCTCCCAAGGCGCCGCCCAAGAAGGCCAAGGCCGCCGCCGAGAAGAAGCCCGCTCCGGCAAAGAAGACCGAAAAGAAGGCCAAGGCCGAGAAGAAGCCCAAGGCCGAGGCTTAGTTCAGGGCCCGCAAAAAACCGGCAGCGTGACACGGTGCGAGTGGGGGGGCTCGCACGCTCGCGTCACGCTGCCGCTGGGAAGGCCTCGGGGGCCGTTCCTTTCCTTTGCCCTATTTCTCGTGGGCAGCGACCTTGTTGAGGCCTTCCTCGTCCTTCAGCACCAGGAGCCGTCCCTGATTGGCGAGGAGGCCATCGCGCTTCATCTTGTTGATCAGCGTCGAAACGAACGACCGCGACGCGCCGACCAGGTCAGCCAGATCCTGCTGCGTGATCCCGTGCAGGCACAGCTCGTTTCCGGGAGCGATGCGCTCGCCGTGCGCCTGCGCCAGCGAAATGAGCATCTCGGCGAGGCGGGCAGGCACGTCCTTCCGGGTCAGACCGAGCACCCGCTGGCGCATCTGCCGCACCCGATCGTTGAGAGCGCGGATGACGTCGACGGCCAGCGCGGGCCGCGCCTCGAGCAGCGCGCGGAAGTCGCGGCCCTCGATGCTCCACACCTCGCACTTGCCGGAAGCGATCGCCAGCTCCTCCATGAGGGAGCCTTCGGGGCGCAGCACCTCGCCGAACAGGTCGCCCGGCTTGAGGATGGCCAGCACGCTGCGGCCCTTTCCCTTGCCCTGGCGCAGCAACCGCACCCTCCCGCTTCGCAGCAGGAACACCTTGTCCGCCGGCATGCCCGGCCGGTAGATGACCGAGGCATGAGCGAACGTCTCGACCTTGAAGTAGCCCCTGAAGTCGACGACGTCGGCTGCGGGAAGGCTGGGTGAGGCGAGCGGCTGCGCGAACTGGTAGCGAGTATCGACCTGCTGGCGTGGAATCATTGGCGGGCTCCCGAGGAAGGGGACGCTCGCCAAGAAGAGCACCGCGCGTGCCAAGGACCGGCCTTAGCTCGATACTCGTCATTTCAAGTACTTGACTGAAAGTCTTGCCGGCGAGCGAGCGCTGCCTTGAACGATCCGTAGAGTCAAACGTACAGGCGACATGAACGAAACGTTCAGCCGGGCCCTCGTTCTAGTCCGTATTTTCGCAACTTGCGCTCGAGCGTCGGCCGGGAGATGCCGAGGATCTGACACGTCCGGCCTTTGTGTCCTTTTGTCATCGCGTAGACGCGCTGGATGTGGGCGCGCTCGACCTCGTCCAGCGTCGGCACGGGCCCGTCCGCAGCGGGCTGCGGCACCGGCTGGGCCGGCGCGGCCTCGGGCCGGGTCGCCTCCGCCAGGTGCTCCTCGAGCAGCATGTCCCCCTGGCTGAGGACGGCCGCGCGGGTGAGCACGTTCTCCAATTCGCGCACGTTCCCCGGCCACGGGCGCCCCATGAGCTTTTCGAGCGTCTCGCGGGGGACGCGCCGCAGGCCCTTGTGCAGGCGCTGGTTGATCTTCACCAGCAGGTGCTCGACGAGGAGAGGGATGTCCTCGCGGCGCTCGCGCAGCGGCGGGATCGAGAGCGTGACCACCCGGAGCCGCTGATAGAGGTCCTCGCGGAACCGGCCGGCGCGCACCTCCGCGCCGAGGTCGCGGTTGGTGGCGGCGAGGATGCGCGCGCGCACCGGGATGCGCTTGACGCCGCCGACGCGCTCGAGCTCGCGCTCCTGCAGCACGCGCAGCAGCTTGGCCTGCAGGTTCTGGGACAGCTCGCCGATCTCGTCGAGGAAGATCGACCCGTCCTCCGCGAGCTCGAACTTGCCGATCTTCGACGCGACCGCGCCGGTGAAGGCGCCTTTCTCGTGGCCGAAGAGCTCGCTCTCGAGCAGCGTATCGACGATGGCCGAGCAGTTGATGCCGATGAACGGCTTGCCGCCCGCGGTGTAGCTGTGGATGACGCGGGCGATCAGCTCCTTGCCGGTGCCGCTCTCTCCCTGGATGAGGACCGTCGCGCGCGTCGCCGCGACGCGGCCCACGTCCTTGAAGAGCTGCTGCATCGCCGGCGAGGTGCCGACGATGTCGTCCATCTTCACCGTGCGCAGCGCCTCGACGGAGAGGAAGTCGGTGCCGCGCGAGAGCCGCCTCACTTCCAGCGCGCGGTCCAGGGCGACGTCGAATGCGCGGATGTCGATGGGCTTGTGGATGTAGTCGAACGCGCCCGCCTTCATGGCCAGGATGGTGGTGGCCATGTCGTGGTGCGCGGTGATCATCAAGACCGGCGTCTCGCCGGAACGCTTCCTCAGCTCGGGGATGAGATCGATGCCCGACGCGTCGGGCAGCCGCATGTCGAGGATGATGGCCGAAGGAGAGGTCTCCTCCGCCAGCTTGAACCCCTCCGCGCCCGTGGCGGCGCTGACGACCCCGTAGCCGCGCTCCTCGAGGTGCATCGAGAGGAGCTCTCGGATGGACCGGTCGTCGTCGACGATGAGGATTCGTTCCACCCCGGATCGAACTTAACGGATCATCCACCGAACGTCACGGAGATGACATTGCCGCGGCCGTCGGGTTCGACGAAACGTGCGTCGCCGCGGTGTTCCCGCGCGATCCGCGCCACCACGGCGAGGCCGAGCCCGGTGCCCCGGGCGCGATTCGGAGTGAACGGGACGAATGCCTTCTCCCGCAGCTCCAGCGGCACCGGATGCCCCGGATCGCGCACCGTGAGCTGCCATCCGGAAGGCGCCTCCGCGACCTTGACTTCGATGGGGCCGCCGCCGACTTCCTCCGCGGCGACGGCCGCTTGACGGCAGAGGATCTTCACCGCGGTGCGGACGCGAACCGGATCGATCGGGAACGGCCGCAGCCGCTCGGGGACCTCGACGGCAAAGGAGACGCCGCGCGAGGACCATTCGGCCTCGACTCCCTGGACGGCCTCGCGCACGGGCGGGCGCGGATCGCCGGGGACGAGCGAGAGCGACGGCGGCCGGGCGAACTCGAGTACCTCGTTGAGGAGCAGCTCGATGTTCAAGACCTCGCGCAGCGCGATGCTGGTGCGCTTGAGGTCGTTGGCCCCGAGCGTGCCGTGCCGCTCGAGCGTCTGCAGGGCGATCTTCACCGCCGAGAGCGGATTGCGGATCTCGTGCGCGACGAGCGACGCGAAGCGCGCCAGGTCCTCCGTGCGCAGCGCGGCGTCCGCGACCTGCTGGGAGGCAGCGACGTCGCGGATCAGCGCGAGCACGCCGCCCGGCGCAGGGGCGAGGACGAGCTGCGCGGCGAAGGGGTGTCCTGCGCGGAGCAGCGTGCGGTGCTCCTCGAACGAGCCGCGCGCGGCGGCCTCGGCGAGATCGCGAGCGGCGCGCTCTCCTCCGGGAAAGAGCACGCCGGCCGGTTTGCCGGCGAGCTCTGTGATCCCGAGCACGGTCTGCACCGGACCGGCGCTGCAGGCGATGTGCGGCGCGGACGAATCGTCCCAGGCGACCGCGCAGAGATCGTGCGCGCCGCCGAGGATGCGGCGCAGCTCGTCGCAGGAGTTCGCGAGCGGACGCGACGTCTTGCTCGCCATGTGGGTGGGCATCGCACGACCACAGGCGGCCTGCCACATTTTGTCAGCGCGTCTGTTCAGAAGCTGGACGCGCGGTTTTCCGGCAGCTGCCCGATGGGACCGCGCCGGGCGGTTTCGTAGGGTGGCCCGGCGCGGGAGCTCCGCGCGAGGGGAGCTTCACGCATGCGCCGCGTTCTCACGCTGCTCCGGTCCGAGAAGGGCCAAGGGATGTCCGAGTACCTGATCATCGTCGCCCTGGTCGCCATCGCCGCCATCGGCGTCGTCACGGTTTTCGGCCGGGACGTGCGCGAGCTGTTCAGCGCGACGACCGATTCCCTGGCCGGGAACCAGGCCACCAACACGGCGGTGAAGGCGACCGTCCGCCAGAACAAAAGCTTGAAGACATTCGGGTCCTACAGCCCTACGCGGGGCGACTAGGTTCTGCGCCCTGCCGGCAGCGGCATGTTAGAAAACGAGCCCATGAGCCGCGACAGGGACCGGACGGTCCGCTCCGACGAGCACAACTCTCGCGGCATCGAGCTCGCCGACAGGGGATGGCTGGACGAGGCCATCAAGGAGTTCAAGAAAGCCATCGAGCTCGACCCCGAATCGGCGCACGCGCACGACAACCTCGCCACCGTCTATAGCGAGAAGAAGCTCTACCGCGAGGCGCTCAAGGAATACCTCACGGCGCTGGAGCTGGAGCCCGACAGCGCGACCGCGCACTACAACCTCGCCTGCTTTCTCGCTACCCACGGGCCCGACATGTCGGTGGACGAGTACAAGGAGGCGATCGAGCTCGATCCGGACTATCCCGACGCGCACCTGAACCTCGGCATGACCTACGCCGACCAGGACCGGCGCGAGGAGGCGAAGGAGGAGTTCAAGGCGGCGATCGAGCTGGATCCCGAGGACCCGGTGGCGCGGCACGAGCTCGCCGCCCTCCTCATGGACGAAGCCGACTACCGCGGCGCGATCGCGCAGCTGAACGAAGCAGTGCGGCTCGAGCCCGATAACTACGAGGCGCACCTCGACCTGGGCATCTGCTACGCGCAGAAGGGCTTCTATGCGGAGGCCGAGCGCTGCTACGGGCGGGCCCGGGAGCTGAGCCCGGACGACGTGCTCCTGAACTACAACGTCGCTGCGCTCTACTCGCTCTGGGAGAAGCCGGCGCAGGCGTTCGAGGCGCTGAAGAAAGCGCTGGAGAAGGACCCGGTGAAGGTGCGGAGCTGGATCACGGCCGACCCGATGTTCGACGCGCTCAAGGGTGACCCGCAGTTCGAGCAGATCCTGGCCGTACAGTAGGGCGCGTACCGATCCATTTCAGATCTGAAATCCGCCGTTGCACGCGTGCAATGGAAATGAGCGGTTCGGACCCCGCCGACCGACGCTGCCCGCTGCGAATCCGGGGTGTTCAGCCCGTGGCATGTGGTCTGCAACCATGGTCGGACGGAGCGCATCGCTCGTCGCGGTCTGGTACCCCCCCGCCACCACGATGCGTGAATGCGCTTCATCTTTCAGCCCCCGGGCATCCCGCCCGGGGGCTTTTTCTTGGTTTCCTGTTACAAGCGCGGCATGCCTCCGCCGCGGCCAGGTCTGGCGACAGTCGCCGTACACGCTGGGACGCCGCAGGGCGCGAACGCGCCGCTGACCGTCCCGATCGTGCAGTCCACCACCTTCCGGTTCGAGAGCGCCGCGCAGGTGCAGGAATACTCGCGCGGGTCGAGCGGGCTCTTCATGTACTCGCGCGACGAGAACCCGACGGTGCGCGCCGCGGAGGAGGCCGTCGCGCGCATCGAGGGGGCCGAGACGGCGATCGTCTTCGGCAGCGGCATGGGCGCGATGACCACCGCGCTGATGGGGCTCGCGGGGGCGGGCGACGAGGTGATCGCCGCCACGGCTCTGTACGGCGGCACCTACAAGCTGCTGCGCGACGTGCTCACCCGGTTCGGAGTGCGGATGCGGCCGGTCGAGCCGGAGCGTCTCGCGGCGGAGGTCGCGGCGCGGCCAGCGCGGGTGTGCGTCTTCGAATCGCCGACCAATCCCACGCTCCGCGTCGTCGACGTCGCGGCCGTCGCAGCCGCGTGCCGGCGAAGCGGCACGATCAGCCTGATGGACTCAACCTTCGGGCCTCCGGCGCTGCAGCGGCCGCTCGAGCTGGGCGTCGACGTCGTGATGCACAGCGCGACCAAGTACCTGAACGGCCACTCCGACCACCTCGCCGGCGTCCTGGCAGGCGGGCGCGACCGCCTCGAGCCGCTGCGCCTGCTCTCGCACAAGCTGGGGGCCTCGCTCGACCCGCAGGTCGCCTACGATCTGCTGCGCGGCTTGAAGACGTTCCCGCTGCGCATGGAGCGGCATTGCGCCACCGCGCTGCGCATCGCGCGCTGGCTGTCCGAGCATCGGGCCGTGCAGCGGGTCTGGTATCCCGGCTTGCCGTCGCACCCCGACCACGAGCTGGCGCGGCGCCAGATGACCGGCTTCGGCGGGATGGTGACGTTCACGCTCGGTGCGAAGGAGCGGGCCTTCCGCTTCTGGGACCGGCTGCGGCTGGTGGCACGCGCTGCCAGCCTGGGCGGCACCGAGACGCTCTCCTCGCTGCCGATCCTCTTCAGCCACACCGGTTATTCCCCGGAGGAGCTCGCCCGCGCCGGGGTCGACGAGGGCATGGTGCGCCTGTCGGTCGGCCTGGAGGACGCCGACGACCTGATCGCGGACCTGGCGCAGGCGCTGGATGGCTGATGGCGGCGTTCCTCTTCCAGCGGGGAGTGGTGAAGCCGATCTGGGCAAGCTGGAGCAGGAGGAGCGCGAGCTGGAAGCCGACCCGGAGCACGCGCGGATGAACGCGGCGCTGCCATATGTCGAGGGATCCCTCACCTACGAGATCTACCTCGACGACCGTTTCGGGAAGCCCGAGCTGGACTGAGTTGCCCCTCCCCCGCCCGAAAAAAAATAATTTTTTTTCGCGGGCGCTGCCCCGGTCGTTCTTCGGCCGCAACGCGCTCGACGTCGCGCCCGACCTGGTCGGCTGCGTCCTCGTCCGTCGATCGGCGGACGGCCTCCGCGCGGGGCGGATCGTCGAGACCGAGGCCTACATCGGCGAGCACGACCTGGCCTGCCACGCGCGCGCCGGCCGCACCGGGCGGACCGACGTGATGTACGGCGAGCCGGGGCACGCGTACGTCTACCTGATCTACGGCGTCCACCCGATGCTCAACGCGGTGTGCAGTCCCGAAGGCGAGGCGAGCGCCGTGCTGATCCGCGCCGCCGAGGCGCTGCCTGGGGCGCCCGGGCTCGTGCCGCTCCTGCACAGCGCCACCGGACCGGGCAACCTGTGCAAGGCGTTCGACGTCCGGCTCCGGCACAATCGCGACGACCTGTGCGACCCGGACGCCGAGCTGTTCGTCGCGCCGGGCCAGGGACCTGCGCCGCGCCTCTGGAAAGGACCGCGGGTCGGCGTCGACTACAGCGGCCACTGGGCGCGGCGCAAGCTGCGCTTCCTGGACAAGGCGAGCGCGGCGGTTTCGCGGCCGCGGCCGTGACGTTCGCCCTTGCGGGAGGCGCGCCTTTCGTGGCTTGCTTTCGCGCACGATGAAAATCCGCCGCGTCGAGATCACCGGCTTCAAGTCGTTTGCCGATCGGGTCGTCTTCTCCTTCGACGACGGCATCACCGGCGTGGTGGGGCCCAACGGGTGCGGCAAGAGCAACGTGGTCGACGCCATCCGCTGGGCCATGGGCGAGCAGAGCGCGAAGCACCTGCGCGGCCGCTCGATGGAAGACGTGATCTTCAGCGGCAGCGAGTCGCGTCCGCCGACCGGCATGGCGGAGGTGTCGATCACGTTCCAAAACGACGGGCGCCTGATCCCGCCGCAATACGCCGGATTCGCCGACATCACCGTCACGCGCCGGCTGTTCCGCGACGGCACCAGCGAATACGAGATCAACAAGACGCCCTGCCGGCTGCTCGACATCACCGAGCTGTTCCTCGGCACCGGCGTGGGGACGCGGGCGTACTCGATCATCGAGCAGGGCCGCATTGGAATCATCGTCAGCGCCAAGCCCGAGGACCGCCGATCGATCATCGAAGAGGCGGCCGGCGTCACCAAGTACAAGGCGCGCCGCAAGCAGGCCGAGCGCAAGCTGGAGGCGACCGAGCAGAACCTGCTCCGCCTCTCCGACGTGGTGGGCGAGGTGGGCCGGCGCCTCCAGGGCCTGGAGCGCCAGGCGAAGAAGGCGGAAAAGTTCCGCGAGCTGCGCGGCGAGCTGCGCCAGCTGGAGCTGCTCTCCGCCTGCCGCCAGTGGCTGGGCGCGAAGGAGCAGGAGGAGAGCGCCGCGCGCGACTTGCAGGACGCCGTCGACGCGGAGAAGGTGGCGCACGCGCACGTCGCGCGCCTCGAGGCGGGCCTCTCGGCGGAGCGGCTGCAGCTGCTCGAGGACGAGCGCAAGGTGCAGCAGCTGGCGGACCGCTCGCACGGCGTCGACAAGCAGCTGCGGCTCGCGGAGCAGGAGCTGCAGTTCGCGCAGCGGGAACGCGAGTCGATCGCGGCGCGGCAGGTGCAGCACGAGGACGAGATCGGCTTGCTCGGCCAGCGCCTGGCCCTGCTCGCGCGCGAGGAGGAGGGGCTCCACGCCGAGCGGCAGAAGCTCGCCGACGCGACGGCCGAGGACGAGGCGCGGCGCGCGCAGGCGGAATCGGCGCTGCAAGACGCGATGGAGCGCATCCACGCCGCGCAGCACGCGGTCGAAGCGGAGCGGCACCAGGCGGTGGGCGTGCTCACCCGGCTGGCGAATCACCGGACCAACCTGGTGAACCTGGAGCGGCGGCGGCAGGACCTGTCCGCGCGGCTGCAGAAGACGCAGGGCGAAGCGGAGCAGGTCGGCGCGCGTGCGCAGGAGATCGCGCGGCAGCGCGACGAGCTGGCGGAGAAGCTCGCACAGACGCAGGCGAACCGACGGGCGCTGCACGAGCAGCGCGCGGCGCGGGAAGAGCAGCTGCAGCAGCGGGTCGAAGCGCGGCGCGAGCTGGAGGCGCAGGTCATCCGCGTGCGCGAGGAGCTCGCCGACCGCCGCAGCCGCCTGACTTCCCTGCTCGAGCTGCAGAAGAACTTCGAAGGCTACGGCCGGGGCGTCAAGGCGATCCTGCTGCGCGACGAGGACGAGCGCCGCCGCGACGGAGTGTACGGGCTCGTGGCGGACGTGCTCCGCACCGACGCGCGGCACGAGCGCGCGATCGAGGCAGTCCTGGGCGAGCGCCTCCAGCTCATCCTGGTCGAGAGCCACGCCGCCGGCCTGCGCGCCGTGGACTACCTGAAGCAGGCAGCGCAAGGCCGCGCGAGCTTCGTGCCGCTCACCGAGATGGAGCAGCTGCCGCTCGTGCCCGAGGCGGCGGAGCTGCCCGCGCCGGAAGGAACGGTGCGCGCCGTCGACGTGGTCCATTGCGCGTCCGAGCACGATCGGCTCAAGCGGTACCTGCTGGCCGACGTCTTCCTCTGCGACACGCTGGCGACCGCGCTGGCGCTCTGGGCGCGCGACCCCGGCGAGCGCACCTTCGTCACCGCCGAGGGCGAGGTCGTCGACCGGGAAGGCATCGTCTCGGGCGGCTCGCTCGAAGGAGTCGCCGACGGCCTGCTGCACAAGCGCCGCGAGGTGCAGGAGCTGGCCGAGACGGTGCAGGAGCTGGAAGCGCGCCTCGCGCACACCTCCACCGAGGCGGAACAGCAGGCGGCGCGCATCCAGTCGCTGGAGACCGAGGTCAAGCGCCTGCAGCACGACGAGCGCGAGGAGGAGCTGGCGCAGCTCCGGCTCGAGCGGGACGTGGGGCGGCTGCAGGAGGAGCTGACGCGCCTCTCGCAGCGCGACCAGGTCTTGCGGCACGAGCTGGAGCAGCTGCAACAGGCGCTGGCGGAGGTCGAGCGCGAGGAGGCGCACAGCCGCGATGCCGTGGCGGGCGGCGAGAGCGAGCAGCAGGAGCGCGAGGCACGGCTGCGCGTGCTGCAGGGAGATCTGCTGAAGGCGCGCGAGCAGGCCGAGTCCGTGCAGGCGGACGTCACGCGCGCCAAGGTGAACGCGGCGGCGGTCGCGGAGCGGCTGGAGGGCGTCGCGCGATCGCTCGCGCGCCTCGCGGAGCAGAGGGCGGAGATCGAGGGACGCCGCGAGAAGCTGGAGTCGGAGGTCGTGCAGGGGAAGGAGCGCGCAGCGGCCCTGGAGGCGCGCAGCGAGGTGACGCGGTCGGAGCTGGCGGCGCTGCTCAAGTCCGGCGAGGAGCTGCGCGAGGAGCTGGGCCGGGCGCGGGCGCTATACGACCAGGCGCAGGAACGGCTGCGCGGCGGCGACGAGGAGGTCCACGCGGCGCGCGGCGACCTGGACCAGGTGGCCCGGCGACGCTCGGCCGCGGAGCTCAAGGTCCAGGAGATCCGCCTGACGCTGACGCACCTCGAGCAAGGCACGCGCGAGCGGCACCTGATGGAGCTCGCCGACGTGGCCCAGGCGCGGCGCGAGGAAGCGCTCGGGCTCGACGCGGCGGAGAGCGAGGCGCGCATGGCCACCCTGCGCGAGAAGGTCGACGCGCTCGGGGAAGTCAGCCTCACTGCGATCGACGAGGCCAAGGAGGTCGGCGAGCGCTACGCCTTCCTCACCGCGCAGAAGCAGGACCTGGAGGACTCGCTGAAGAAGCTGCGCTCGGCGATCGAGCGCATCGACCGGGCCAGCAAGGAGCGCTTCCGCGAGACGTTCCATCTCGTCAACGAGCGGTTCCAGCAAGTGTTCCCGCGGCTGTTCCGCGGCGGCTACGCCGAGCTGCAGCTGGTGGAGGACCCCGCGAACCCCGCCGCCGAGCCCGGCGTGGAAATCGTCGCCCAGCCACCCGGGAAGAAGCTCGTCAGCGTGAACCTCCTGTCCGGCGGCGAGAAGGCGCTGACCGCCGTCTCGCTGATCTTCGCCATCTTCCTCATCAAGCCGACGCCGTTCTGCCTCCTCGACGAGGTCGACGCGCCGCTCGACGAGGCCAACGTCGGCCGCTACAACGAGATGGTGCGCGAGATGAGCCGCACGTCGCAGTTCATCGTCATCACGCACAACAAGCGCACCATGGAGGTCGCGGACGCGCTGTACGGCGTGACGATGGAGGAGCCAGGCATCTCCAAGACGGTCAGCGTGAAGCTCTCCGCCCAGGCGGGCGCTGCCGCCTGACGAGGGCGCCTGCGCCGTTGATCGTGCCCGGCTGCGCGCGGTAATCCTGCGGCATGCTCCGAGTCTTCGCTGCCCTGGTTGGAATGCTGCTCGTGCCTCTCGCGGCGCTCGCCGACGACACGCGCCCGCCGGTCATCGCCGACGTGCGCGCCGCGCATCGCGGTGGACAGGTGCAGATCGAGGCGCGCATCACCGACGAGACCGGCGTCCTGATGGCGACGTGCCACCACCGCACGGGCGGCGGCCGCTGGGTGGACACCCCGATGACGAAGAGCGACTACGACGACACGTTCAAAGTGTCGTTCGCGGGCGGCGCCGACACCGAGTACTGGATCGACTCGAGCGACCTGCTGGGGAACGGGCCCTCCACGTACGGGGCCGCGAGCAAGCCGGTCGCGGTCGGCAATGCCGCCCCGAAGGACGCGCAGGCGCAGCACGCGCCGCCGCCGAGGCACAAGGCGGCGAAGGTCGCGAGCAAGGGCACCCCGCCGGTCATCGAGCACAAGAAGCCGGGCAGCACGCTTCCCGAGGGCAAGGAAGTCGTCCTGCGCGCCCGCGTGCACGGCGCCGCGCCCATCGCCTTCAGCGGTGTGTTCCTGCGCAAGCAGGGGGAGTCGGGGCCCGGAGTGCGGCTCGCGTTGAACCGCGTCGAGGGAGAGACCTACGAGGCGAAGATCACTCCGGACAAGGCGCGCGGGACGGTCGAATACCTGCTCGCGGCGAAGGACGAGAACGGCAAGCAGAGCTTCGGCGGCGACGGGAGCCCCAACACCTGGTTCACCATCAGCTTCCGGCCGCAGGGCCCGGTGGAGCAGCCGTTCACGTTCGCGGTGAATCCGCCCGCGCGCGTGCAGCCGGGCCGGTCCATCACGGTGCGGGCGCAGATCACCGGGCCGGGTGACGAGCCGTCGACCCCGGGCAAGGCGCAGGTGCTCTGGCGCGGCAGCGACGGCCAGGAGCAGATCACGGACATGCAGCCGGACGCGTCCGGCGGGCTGGGGGGATTCAAGGCCGAGCTGCCGCCCCAGACGGCGGGAGCGGTCTACTACCAGGTCGTCGCGTGCGATCAGTCGGGCAGCAAGTGCGCGGTGAGCACCGGCAGCAAGCGCAAGTGGCACGCGGTCGCGATCGCGCCGGCGCCGGGCGGCAAGCCCAAGGCGCTCGACGTGGCGAGCAGCAAGAGTCCGGCATCGCTGCCGGAGTAGACGACCTGATCGTCGCGCAGGTAGTGGCGGCATCCGCTTGACGGAAGGCTGCGCACTCAGGAAAGTGCGCGGTCCTTCCGAGGTGCCCGTGCTCGCTTTCGCTCTGCCGCTGGACACCCAGACCCTGGTCATCGTCGTCGCGCTGCTGGTCGCGGCTGCGCTGCTCGTCGCGCTCCTTTCGCGCGCCGCCGTCCGACGTCGGGAGCGCAAGCCGCCGGCGGAGCTTCCTCCGCAGAAGCCGGGCACCCGCCTCGAGCCTCCCGCCCCGCCGCCTCCTGCCGCTCCGGTCGCCCTGCCGCCGGAGCGGGTCGCGCGCGAGCAGCGCGCCGCGGAGCAGCTTCGAGCCGCGGAGGACGCGCTCGCCGCCGCCGAGGCGCGGCTCGCCACCGATGTCGCAGCAAGGGTCGACGTCGAACGTCGCCGCCGCGAGCTGAGCGACGCGCAGCGCAAGCTCGAGTACGAGCGGCGCAAGGTCTCCGAGGCGGAGGAGAAGGCGCGCCGCGAGGCGGAGGCGGCCGCGCGCGCCCGGGGCGAGGCGGAAGCGCGCGCGGCAGAGGAGGCGCGGCTCGCCGCGGAGCGCGCCGCGCAGGAGGAAGCGCGACGCAAGCTCGCCCAAGCCGAAGCGGGGCGGACGCTCGCCGAAGGCCTGGCGAAGACGCGCGGCGGGTTCATGGCGCGGCTCAACGCGTTCGTCGGCGCGGCCAAGGAGCTGGACGACTCGACGCTCGCGGAGCTGGAGGAGATCCTCTTCTCCGCCGACGTGGGCGTGCGCACCGCGACACGGCTGCTCGACTCGGTGCGGGAACGGCTCAAGCGTCGCGAGCTGTCCGACGCCTCGCGCGTCAAGGCAGCGCTGCGCGAGGAGATCGAGAAGATCCTCTCGCTCGGAGTGGCCCCGGGCGAGTCCGGGCACGGCGGCCTTCCCGATCTGCCGCCCGGATCCTCGCCGCCCCAGGTCGTGATGGTGGTCGGCGTGAACGGGACGGGGAAGACGACGACGATCGGGAAACTCGCCGCCCGGCTGAAGCAGGCCGGCAAACCGGTCATCCTCGGCGCCGGAGATACGTTCCGCGCGGCAGCGGGCGAGCAGCTCGACGTCTGGGCGGAGCGCGCGGGCGTCCCCATCGTCCGCGGAAAGGACGGGTCGGACCCCGGCGCGGTGCTCTTCGACGCGGTGGCGCGCGCCAAGGCGGAGGGCGGGCAGGTGGTGCTCTGCGACACGGCCGGCCGCCTGCATACGAAGGCGAACCTCATGGACGAGCTGAAGCGCCTGGAGCGCACCCTCGAGAAGGCCAACCCTGGCTCGCCGCACGAAGTGCTGCTCGTCGTCGACGCGACCACCGGCCAGAATGCCATCGCGCAGGCGCGCCAGTTCCACGAGGCGCTGGGGATCACCGGGTTCGTGCTGACCAAGCTGGACGGAACGGCGAAGGGCGGCGTGATCATCGGGATCTGCGACGAGCTGAAGATCCCGGTGCGCTACGTCGGCGTGGGCGAGAAGGTCGCCGACTTGAAGCCCTTCGATCCGCACGAATTCGTCGAGGCGCTGTTCAGCTGATGGCGACGCGCGGTCCGACACGCGGCGTCCGGAGACGCGATGAGCTCGGCCGGTTCGTCCAAGCGGCTTTCGATTCAGCCGACCGGACGGATCGCTGCGGCGGCGGCGCGGACGGCATCGAGCCCCGCGGGCTTCATCTCGACGGAGACCCAGCCCCGGTAGTCGGCGTCGCGAAGCGCCGCGCCGATTGCGTGGAGGTCGACGGTGCCACCGGCGCGGACCGGCGCGAGATCGGGCTCGCTCAAATGGACGTGGCGGAGGACGTGCGCGCTGGCGCGGAGACGCGCGGGGAAGTCCTCTCCCGCGAGCAGGGCGCACGCCGCGTCGAGATGCAGGCCGAACCCGGGGGAGGCGACTTCCTCCACCAGGCGGAGCGCTTCCTCCGACGTGGTGATGAAGTCCGCTCCGTAGCGCGGCGGGTTGGGCTCGATGCAGACGCAGGTCCCCGCCTCGGCCGCGGCGGAGCCGAGCGCGCGGAAGAATTCGACGGCGGAGCGCCAGGCGTCGGCGGCCGGAAGCACGCCGCGCGCGCGGTTGCGAGGAGACCCGAACACCAGCGCTCCGGCGCCGAGCCGGCCCCCTAGTCGCGCGATCCCGCCGAGGTAGTCGAGCGTTCGCGAGCGCGATTCGCCGAACACGGTCAGGTCCGGGCGGCCGAACAGCAGCGCCTGCAGCGCGACCACGCGAAGCCCGCGCGCTTCCCACGCCCGCCGGCAGGCGGCGACCTCGGCATCGGTCGCCGCGTCGGGCCGCGGAAAGATCTTCGTCGGCGCCAGCTCGACACCGGTGAACCCGTGCTCGCGCAGGATCCGCGCCGCCGCCTCGTCGTCAGGCGGCTCCCAGGCGATCGCCGACATCGCGAGCTTCACCGTCCGCGCTCCTCCGCGACGAACCGCTCGAGGCCGCGCAGCACCTCGTCGCGCGATCGCAGGTAGCCGCCGCGACCGCCCCACAGCGCCGCGTGCCGGCTGCGCAGGTCGTACCGCGCCGGAGCGCTGGTCGGTGCGCGCAGCTCGCGGCCGAAGCAGCGCCGGGCCACTTCGCTCATCGCGACCGGCTCGGTGGCGAGGTGCAGCAGGCGGATGCCGGCCGCGTGCGCCTTCTGCGCGTCGGGCCAGAGATGGCGAACGTCGTAGAACTGGTACGTCGAGTCGGGATGGATCTTTTCGACCTGGTTCTCGTGCAGCAGGTCGTAGACGGCGTTCTTCTTCAATCCTGGCCCGAAGAGTCCCGGCAGGCGGAGCACCTGCGCGCCGAACCGCTCCTCGCACAGCTGCTCGAGCATCCGGCGATGGCGCCCGTAGGCATGCCGGGCGTCCGCAGGTGCGCTCTCGTCGACGCCCACGGGCGTCTCGAAGACGTCGACGGTGGACACCAGCACGAACCGCTCCGTGCGCAGCTCGCGCAGCGCGGAGAGGAGCCGCTCGATCCCGGCGAGGTCCGCGTCCGGCGCCTGATTCGCCTTCCACTTCTCGGCGCGCGCGCCGGCGCAGACGACGAGGTCGAATTTCCGGCCGCGAAGCTCGTCGACGTTCGACGAATTGACCTGCAGGTCGAAGGCGGCGTGCCGGCGCAGGTTGCTCCCGACGAATCCCGTGTGTCCGATGAGCGCGCTGGTCACGGATCGAATCTTCCCAGGCACGCCGCCGCCAGCGCCTGCAGGACGGTCGCGCCGCCGCGCACGCCGCGGATCTTCGAGGGAACCTGTCCGCGCGGGTACTCGCGGCGCACGGGGACCTCCACGACCTTGAAGCCCAGGCGCGCGGCGCGGATGGACAGGTAGTAGTGCAGCTCGTAGCCGCGGAAGATGTCCCGGAAGGGCGCGACGCGCTCGTCGCGGAGGAAGCGGGCGCTGTACGCGCGAAAGCCGTTGGTCGTGTCCGTGTACCAGAAGCCGGAAGCGAGCGAGATCGCCGGCGCGTGCAGAAGGCGCACTCCAGCCTCGCGCAGCCAAGGCGTGTTCACTCCTTCGCCGCCGGGCAGGTAGCGCGACCCCTGCACGAAGTCGGCGCCGCGCGACAGCTCGTCGAGGAAGAGCGCCAGGGAGGAGATGTCGTCCTTGTCGTTCCCGTCGATCAGCACGACGCCCTGGTAGCCCTGCTCGAGCGCCCAGGCGAGGCCCATGCGAAGCTGCGCGCCCAACCTGCCCGGGCCGGTCTTGACGAGGAGCGCGCGCACGCCCGTCTCGCGGAGGCCGGCCGGATCGGTGCTGCCGTCGGTGCTGCCGCCGTCGGCCACGATCACGTCCGCCAGGTCCATCTGGCTGCGCATCTTCGACAGCTGGCGCCGGAAGCGGCCGTCTTCGTCGAGCACCGGAATGCACACGCAGAAGCGGGTGCGCCTGGGCCCGAACTCGTGAACGTCGTACGCAGGCAACTGCCAGCTCACCGCGACTCCCGCACCACGTTGCGGCGCTCCGCGCTGGGCACCATCACCGAGCTGTTCGCCTCCTCGGCGATGTAGTAGAGCGGCCGCTCGCGCGTCTCGTCGAGGATGCGGCCCACGTACTCCGTCACCACCGCGAGGATGAGGAAGAGGAGGAGGAACATCCCCGCGTTCTGCAGCGAGAGCGTCATCCACCCTTCGGCGACGCGCGTCTTGAAGATGCGGATGGCGAAGACGTAGCCGATGTAGAGCACGTTGAGGAAGGCGGCGCCCAGCGCGAGCCAACCGACCATCCGCAGCGGCCGGGTCGAGTTCCCCACGATGACGGCGAGGGCCGTGTCGGCCGCCTCGAACAGCGATTCCTGCTGCGGCCGGCCGCTGCGCGAGATCGGGCGGTACTCGACGGTGCGGGTCTCGTACCCGATGTACGGAGTCAGCGCGCGCAGGTACCGGTGCCGGTCCTTGATCTCGACGATCGCGTTCACCGCGCGGCGCGGCAGGGCGCGGAGCTGCGTCGAGTGCGGCTGGATGGGCACGTCGAGCAGCCGCCGGCACGCCCAATAGAAGGCGCGCGCGCCGGCCTCGCGCAAGACGCCGCGGCGACGCGACGGGGCGATGCCGTACACGGCCGCGTTTTCGGCGCGCGCCATCTCGACCAGGGTCGGGATGAGATCGGGCGGGTCGGTCTCCGCGCTGAGCGTCACCACCACGTCGCCGATGGCGCTCTCCAGACCCGCGGTGATGGCGACGTCGAGGCCGAAGGCGCGCGACAGGCGGAGGAGCCGCACGCCTTCGTACCTGCCCAGCAGCTCCTTGACGCGGGCAGTGGTGCCGTCCCGCGAGCCGTCGTCGACGAGCACGATCTCCCAGTTCTCGTAATTGGCGCGCAACAGGCGCGTCAGATCGTCGAGGAGCGATTCGACCAGGCCGCGCTCGTCGTGCAGCCGGCAGACCACCGAGACGAAGACCGACGAGATGGCGCTCACGCCGCCTCCCGCATCAGCCCGTCCAGCTCCCGCGGCAGGTCGTACACGTTGTCGATCTTCCCGCCGACGATCGAGACCACCCCCGGCAGCTCGTCGCACGGCTTGAAGAGGATGGGCCGCGAATCGTCGTGCTCGGACTGCGGCAGCACGGTCTTGATCTCGAACAGCGACCGCACGTGGCGCGCCATCGACATGGCCGGAAGATACCGCTGCGCATCCTTGAGCATGTGCGCGGCGCGGGACCCCGAGGGCGCCGGCGTCACCTGGGCGGCAGACGCCCGCTCTTCCCAGGCGAAATGCGGCGTGTAGCGCACGTGCGTGAGCGAGAAGAGGCGCTGTGAAGGGAACGGCATCAGGGAGAAGAAGGGGCCGCACATCACCGTCACGGCGCAGCTGCGCAACGCCGGAGGCGGCTCGACCAGCGCGATCTCCGCCATCTCGTGGCGCAGCGGCACGCACGGTGCGCCCGATGCCGCGAGCAGCTCGTTGAGCGACGAATAGGTGCAGTTGAAGATCCAGCTCGCCCGCAGGGCGCCGCGGTCGGTGAGGAGCTCGCCGGGCGCGGCGCGCAGAGCGCGCGTTCCGAGCAGCACCTCCACCCGTTCTCGCTGCAGCCGCTCGCGCATGACCTCGCGGAGCAGACGGGCGTCGAAGGCGTGCTCCTCGACCTCGTAGACGTTCTCGATCAGCTCGGGGTCGAACCAGGCGCGCACCTCCGATGGCGCGCGCGACAGATGCGCACCGATGCGCTGGCAGAAGGTCTCGAACTGACGCGCCGTGACCTCGCTCTGCCGCCGCGCGACGGCGTAGTAGTGACGGAAGGACCGGTCGACGCAGGAGGCGAAATCGGCGACGAAGCGCGGGTAGTTCAGGCGCGAGCGCAGGCCGGTGAGGATGCTGCGCGGATAGTGATAGCCGCCGTGCACCCGGGCCTGGTTGTTCGCCGAAGCGCGCAAGAGCAGATCGCTCTCGCGCTCGACGACGGTGACGCGCTCGCCTCGCTCGCGCAGGGCCAGCGCCAGGCTGCAACCGAAGAACCCCCCGCCGATGACGACGCTGCCCAGCGAAGCGACCGCTTTGCGTTGCGCATCGGCGGCGGCTTGCGTTCCGGTCATCGCGACCTCTCCGGCTTCGCTCCCGCCGCGAAGTGCTTCTCGCCGCGGGCGCAGAGCGGCACGAGAGCGCCGGCCGCGGGATCCAGGGCGTACGCGCGAGAGGAGCTGGCGTCGCCGGCAGGCACCTCGAGCTGCCACACTCCGCCCGCGCCGGCCTCGCGAGCCGCCATGGGACGGCCGTTCGGGGACACCAGATAGATCACGCGCCCCGGCTCGTCCACCACTCCCGAGACGTGCACGACACCGGGACCACTCGGTTCCGAGTCCAGCACGGCTCCCGCGACGCAACCGGCCGGAGCAAGAGCGAGCGTTCCCGCCGAGCGTTTCCAGAGCCAGTGCTCGCCCACGCGCCTCCAGGGGCGGTAGCGAGACAGCACGTACGACTGGATCGCGCGATTGCTCACCGCGACGGGAACGCCGTCGACGCGGTTCCACCACTCCTCGTTGGCGAAGAGGATCACCGGCGGGCGCGTGCGCTCCAGGTCGGCGATGACCTCGCCCTGCGCCTCCGCGGCACGCGCGTAGACCACCTGGTGGAAGCGCGTGCACGACGGCCGGCGGACGAGGTGGTACCAGACTCCTTCCGAGGTGAGCGTCCAGAAGCAGTCCGACGGACGCAGCTCCGCGGACACGATGCGCGCGGCCTCCAGGTAGCTCGCCGGCAGCACGTGCTCGTCGCGGGTGGTGCTCGCCGCCATGGCATCGCGGATCCGCAACCCGGCGAGCACCGGGTCCGCAACGGGCATCCCGAGCAAACCGGCGAGCGCGACCGCGCAGACCGCGGCGGCGCAGGCGACGCGCGTCCAGCGAAGCGACGCGGCAAAGGCGAGCGCGGGGCGCGCAAGCGAAAGGAGGAGCGGCAGCGAGGTCCACGCCGCGAGCTCGAGGTGGAGGTCGTCTGCGCGGTCGATCCACGAACGGGCGCAGGAGGCGGACAGCGCCAGCGAGAGGACGACATCGGGTTCGGCCACCGCCGCGGCCCTCCAGCTCCCGCGCGCCCTTCGTGCGCGCCACAGGCGGATGCAGGCCGCCGCGTGCAGCGCGACCAGCGGCCCGAACAGGCAGACCAGCACTGCGGGTTCGTTGCGGCGCAGCGGGAGCCCCCAGATCATCTGTCCATCGCGCGCCCAATAGACGAACTGCGCCAGCGCGGCCCGGCAGGTGGGCGCCGCCACGGCCGCGACGACCGCGCACGCTCCGGCTGCGCCGAGCCCCGCCAAAGAAACCGCGCGGCGTTCCTCGCGCCACCACCAGAGCACGGCGCCGGCGGCGATCAGCACGGCGCCGGCGAGACCCTCCAGGTAGTTGTAGAGGAACCCGCCGGGGATCGACGCGCCCAGCGCCAGCGCGATCGGCGCGCTCGGTCCGCGGCGCAGCGTTCTCGCCAGCAGCGCGAACTGGAGGGCGAGAACGGTCTTGCGAGCCATCTCCGGCGTGAAGCCCGTCGCGGCCAGCGGGACCGAGCAGAGGACGAGCAGCGCCAGCCGCATCCAGCGCGGTAGCCGGCCACCGCCGCCGATGCCGAGCAGCTCCCAGATCCCCCAGCTCAGGCCGGTCCAGAGAAGCAACCCCTGGAGCGACCGCAGCACGCGCGTCGCGGCGATGGCGGCTGCCGGACTGAGCGAGGACGCGACCAGGTTCGGCAGCAGATCGATCCCCGGCCCATGGATGAGCATGGCTCCCGCCAGCCCCGCCGGGGAACGGACCGCGGGGCCGAACGCCAGCGTCTCGCCCTCGTGGAAGGGATCGACCATGGGAGCGGCCGGGTCGATCCAGGAGGCGTTGACCGCGAGCGCGACGAGCATCAGCACGGCCAGCGCGCGCACCGGCCGCGTCCAGTCGCCCTCCGCGGAGGTCGGCAGCTCGCTCGCGCCACGCAGGAGCAGTGCCCCTGCGGCGGCGGCGATGCACAGCGCCAGCGCGTACACGACGACGTTCTCCGCCGGCGGATGCGCGTGCAGCGACCCGTACGAGACGATGCTGCTCGCGGGCCGCTTGAGGAACGCGAGCGGGGGAAGGAATCGCACCAGCGCGTAGGTCGTCGCGCAGCACCAGAGCAGGAACGCCGCCGCGCGAAACGTAGTTTCGGCTATCGCCGCATTCGTTTCCCGAGCCAGTTCGACCTCCCAAGGGGCGCCGGACTCGTTACTGCACGGGGGGCGGCAATGTCCAGCGGATGCTACAGTCCCGACTCTCGATGTCCGAAGCGGCCACATCTGCGACCGGCACCGTGCTGCTGGTCGACGACGAGCCGGCGAACCTCGATTCGCTGGAGCGGATCTTCGCGCGCGAAGGCTACCGCACGCTGCGTGCGGAGAGCGCGGCGGCCGCGCTGGAATTGCTCCGGGGAGGATCCGTCGACGTCGTTCTGACTGATCTGATGATGCCGGGGCTGTCCGGACAGGAGTTGCTCAAGGGCGTCCGCGCCGTGGCTCCCGAGGCCGAAGTGGTCCTGATGACCGCATACGGCACCGTGGAGGCAGCCGTGGCGGCGATGAAGGACGGCGCGTACGACTTCCTCACCAAGCCGCTCAAGCGGCACGCCGTGCTCAAGAGCGTCGCGCAGGCGCTCGAGAAGCGCCGGCTGGTGCGGGAGAACAAGCAGCTGCGCGCCCGCCTCGCAGGAGGCGCGTCGCCCATCGTCGGCCAGAGCCCGGCGCTGCGGGCGACGCTCGACGTCATCCGCCAGGCGGCGCCCAGCTCCGCGACCGTGCTGCTGCTCGGCGAGAGCGGCACCGGAAAGGAGCTGTTCGCCCGCGCGCTGCACGACCACTCCGCCCGCGCGCAGGGCCCGTTCGTGCCCATCAACTGCGCGGCCATCCCGGAGACGATCCTCGAGTCCGAGCTGTTCGGGTACGAGCGCGGCGCGTTCACCGGCGCCACGCAGCGCAAGGAAGGGCGCATCGAGCGGGCGCAGGCGGGAACGCTCTTCCTCGACGAGGTGGGAGAGCTGTCCCCGGCGGTGCAGGTGAAGCTGCTGCGGTTCCTGCAGGAGGGCGAGATCGAACGGCTCGGCGGGTCGGCCGCGCTCCGGGTCGACTGTCGCGTCGTCGCCGCGACGAATCGGGACCTCGGCGCACAGGTGAAGGAAGGTCGCTTTCGCGAGGACCTCTTCTACCGGCTCAACGTCATCCAGGTGGTGCTGCCGCCGCTGCGCGACCGCACCGAGGACGTGCCGCTGCTCGCCGATCACTTCGTCGCCCGGTACGCCGCGAAGAACGCCAAGCCGGTGCGCGCGCTCACTCCCGCGGCGCTGGAGGCGCTCGAGGCCTATTCGTGGCCCGGAAACGTGCGCGAGCTGGAGAACGCCATCGAGCGCGCGGTGGTCCTCTCGCAAGGACCCGAGCTCGACGTCGACGCGCTGCCGCAAGCCGTGCAGAACGCGAGCCGCGCCGGACCGCGGCCCGCGATTCCCGCAGCCTTGGAGGGACGCACCCTGACGATCCCGCTGGGGACGCCGATGGACGAGATCGAGCTGCGCGTCATCCGCGAGACGCTGCGGCACACGAAGGGCGACAAGAACCTGGCGGCGCAGATCCTCGGGATCGCGTCGCGCACCATCTATCGGAAGCTGCCGAAGGACTCCTGACAATTTGTCAGCGGCGCGCCGCCGGCCGTTGCCAGGATGTCGAGCAGCGCCAGCCCGGCTGCCCTGCACAGAGCAACGTGCCGGGACGGAATCGTGGCATGCCCCTTGCTGTTTCCGCCTCTCGTGGAGCTGGCACTCCAGCGATATTCGTGGGTGGGCACGCTCGTCGCGGCGGTGCTCGGCGCCTACTTGTGCGCGCGCATCGTGAACACCGTGGCGGCCAGCGCCATCGCCCCCAAGCCGACGCTGCTGCAGCAGTCGGTCGGCGCCGCGCCGCAGGTCGCGCAGATGCCTGCGCGCACCGAGCTCGACGCCGAGCGTCTCGCCAAGACGTTCGACCTTCCCCTGCCGAAGCCCGCGAGCGAGGCCGCTGCCGAGGCGCCGCCGGCCAAGGCCTGGAACGCGAGCCCGGTGCGCTCGTCGTTGCACGGCGCGCTGGTCGGCACGGCGCTCGCGAACCCGGCGCGCTACTCGCTGTGCCAGCTCACCAACCAGGACACGAACGAGACGCTGGTCTACGCGATCGGCGACAAGTTCATGGGCGCGCGCATCTACGCGATCGAGAAGGACCGCGTGCTGTTCGACAACGACGGGCACAACGAATACATCGACAACAGCGCCGCGGCCCCGCCGAACCTCGGCTATTCGCCCATGCCACAACCGGTGCAGCCCGGCGCCCCCGCCGCGCAGAGCAACGACATCCGCCAGCTCTCCGAAAACCAGTACGTGCTCGCCAAGGCGACGGTGAACGGCGCGTTGAGCGACCTGTCGCAACTGGCCACGCAGGCGCGCATCGTCCCCTCGTTCAAGAACGGCGTGGCGAACGGCTTCAAGCTCTTTTCGATCGTCCCCGACTCGCTCTACTCGAAGATCGGCATCCAGAACGGCGACGTGATCCGGCGCATCAACGGGTACGAGATGAACAGCCCGGACAAGGCCCTGGAGATCTACCAGAAGCTCCGCGACGCCAGCCGCATCGAGGTCGAGATCGAACGGCGCGGGGAGACGCTCCGCAAGTCCTACTCCATCGAGTAAGGAACGCGATGCGAACGACCGCCCTGCTCCTCCTGGCAGCCATCGCGGCTACGCCTCTTCGTGCGCAAACGCCTCCCCAGGACGCGCAGCCTCCGCGCCCCGGGGAGCAGCCGGTTCCGCAGCGTCCCGGGCAGCCGCCGCTGCGTCCCGGGACGCGCCTTCCGGGCCAGGCCGATCCGCGCTTGCAGCAACAGCAACCCGGCCGCGTCGCCCCGCCGTCGCCGCCTCCCAACCGCCCCGCGGTGGCGCCGCAGAAGACCATCACCCCGCAGCGGCCGCCGCAGACGCAGCCCACCGAGCCGCCGCCGGTCGCGCCCATCGACGCGAAGGACGCCGCGAAGAGGTCCAGCGGCGTGATGATGAACTTCGACAAGCGCGACCTCGTCGAGGTCATCCAGTTCGTCTCCAACTACACGCAGCGCAACTTCATCCTCCCCGAGCGGGTGTCGGGGAAGATCACCATCCTCTCCAACCGGCCGATCCCGCCCGACGAGGTCTGGAACGTCTTCGTCGCCGCGCTCGACGCGAACAACTGGGCCGTCTACCCCGTCGGCCACTACTGGAAGCTGTCCGAGAAGAAGCAGTCGGCGCGCGCGAACGTCCCCACCTTCCTGGAGCCGGGGCAGGAGGCGCCGGCGATCGAGCAGATGGTGACCAAGCTGTTCAAGCTGCGCTACGTCGAAGCGGACCAGATGCGGAACACGCTCAACCAGTTCACCAGCCGCGACAGCGATTTCCAGATCTTCCCGCCCGACACGCTCATCATCAGCGACCTCGGCCTCAACATGCGGCGGCTCGAGCGGCTCATCGATCAGCTCGATCAGCCCGGCGGGTCCGAGGAGATCCACATCGTCCAGGTGCAGTACGCCAGCGCGCAGGCGCTGCAGCAGAAGCTGCAGGAGATCTTCACGCAGCAGGGCAGGCCGGGGACGACTCGCGCCCTCGGCATCGCCGAGGTGCAGCCGGCACCCGTTCCCGGGCAGCCTGCGGTCCCCGCGACGACGGCGCCGGTCGTGCACCCCGGCGGCGGAAGCAGCGGACCGGTCAGCGTCAGCAAGATCATCGCGGAAGAGCGCACCAACAAGCTCATCGTCATCGCCGGCGCGCGGTCGTTCGCGCGGGTGCTGGAGTTGATCCGGCAGCTCGACGTCCCGACGGGCGGAGGCGGCGTCAACGTCTACTATCTGCAGAACGCAAAGGCCGAGGACGTCGCGACCACGCTGCAGGCGCTCGCGCAAGGTGTAGCGGCCGGGCAGCGCCGCACGGGCGGCGGCGGCGGTCCCGGCTCGGTCGTGACGCCGTACGTTCCTCCGCCCGCGGGTGGCGCGCCCGGGGGCGCGGCGCCGCAGGGCGCGGCGACCGCGGAGCTCTTCAGCGGCGAAGTGAAGATCACGGCGGACAAGACCACCAACTCGCTCGTCATCATCGCCAGCGCGTCCGACTACCGGAACCTGACGAAGGTGATCGAGAAGCTGGACGTGCCGCGCCGCGAGGTGCTGGTCGAGGCCGTCATCATGGAAGTGAGCCTCCAGGACGCCCTGAAGCTGGGCGTCTCCGCGCACGCGGGGACCGTGGTCAACGACGTCAGCTTCCGCGGCGCGAGCGGGCCCGCTCCCCTCGTCTTCGGCAGCGAGCTGGGCGGGCTCAATTCCATCGCGGGCGTCGCCGGGCTCGCTTCGCTGAGCGGCTTCCTCGCCGGCCTGCAAGGGCCGCCGATCACCGTCCCGGGCCTGGGGCTGACGCTGCCGTCGTTCGCCGTCGTGTTGAACGCGCTGCAGACCTCCAGCGACGTGAACGTCATCAGCACGCCGCACGTGACCATGGTCGACAACACCGAAGGCGAGATCGTCGTCGGGCAGAACGTCCCGTTCCAGGCGGGGTACGCGCCGAACCTGGGCGGCCTGCTGGGGACGACGTCGACGACCACCACCGCCGGTACGCCCACCACGACGACCGGCTCCGCCGTGCCGACGAACCTGCTCGGCCTGGGCGGGTTGAGCTCGCTGTACGCGCCGATCCAGCGGCAGAACGTGGAGCTGCGGCTGCGCATCAAGCCGCAGATCAGCGCGAGCGACAGCGTGCGGCTCGAGGTCGACGAGCAGACCGAGGAGATCGCCTCCAACGACCCGCAGCTGGGGCCCACGACGAGCAAGCGCTCCGCGAAGACGACCGTGGTGGTGAAGGACCAGGAGACGGTCGTGCTGGGCGGGCTCATCCAGGAACGCAGCGTCAAGAGCATCAACAAGGTGCCGTTCCTCGGCTCGCTGCCCGTCCTCGGATGGCTGTTCCGCAACGAGAACACCACCCGGACGAAGACGAACCTCCTCCTGTTCCTCACGCCGTACATCATCCGCGACCAGAGCGACTACCGGCGCATCTTCGAGCGCAAGATGGCCGAGCGCGCCGAGTTCCTCAAACGGTTCTACGGCGAGGACACGCACTACCAATCCGCGATCGACTACGAGCGCAAGGTCGGCATGCTCACGAAGCTGCGGCGCGGCGTGCAGACCGAGATGTCCCGCGCGGAGCATGGCGGACCGGGCACGCCCGACGAGCGGGTGATCGTCCCCTCGCGTGGCCTCGCTCCGCCGGACGTGTCGCCGCGGACGGAGCCGCCGAGCCCCGCTCCGCAAGTCCCGGAAGGGAGAGGTCCTCCGCCCGGCACCCAGCAGGCGGCGCCCGTCCAGTCCTCGCCGCAGGATCAGCCGCAGCCGCGCGAAGGCGCGCGGCCCGAGCAATCCCCAGTGTCACCGCAGGAGAATCCGCAGCGTCCGCCCGAGCCGGAGATGCGCGCCCCGCCGGAACAAGCACCGCCTCCAGACCGTTGAAAACCGAATGGACCCGACTCTCGCCCAGGCTGCTCGCCCCCTCGCAAAAGCGAGCGGAGCCACGCTCGCCGGCCGTCCGATCGGCGAGATCCTGGTGGCGCAGGGAGCGGTGACCCAGGACAAGGTCGACGAGGCGCTCGCCCTGCAGGCGGAACGCGGCGGCCGTCTCGGCGAAGTGCTGGTCTCGCTCAAGACGTGCAGCGAGGAGCAGGTGCTCAAGGCGCTCGCCGCGCAGCTCGAGCTCCCCTACCAGATGCGCCTGGCGCCGGAGGAGATCTCGCCGGAGCTGGTCAAGCTCGTCCCGATCAACTTCGCCAAGCAGGCGAAGCTGTTGCCTCTGCGCATCGAGACCGACGGCGACCCGTACGCGCTGGTCGCGGTGTCCGATCCGCTCGACTCCAGCGCGCTCGACAGCGTGCGCCTGCTCCTCGGAACGAGCGTCTCGCCACTGCTGGTGCCGTCGCAGTCGATCCTCGACTGCATCAACTCGGTGTACGACCGCGCCGACAACGAGGCCGAGCAGCTCGTCGGCGATCTCGAGGCCGGCGATCTCGACATGGTCGCGCACGAGCTGGAGGAGCCGCAGGACCTCCTCGACTCGAGCGACGAAGCGCCCATCATCCGGCTGGTCAACTCCCTCTTGTTCCGCGCCGCGAAGGAGCGCGCCAGCGACATCCACATCGAGCCGCAGGAGAAGGACATCTGCGTCCGCTTCCGCGTCGACGGCGTCTTGCAGGAGGTCATCCGGCCGCCGAAGCGGTTCCAGAACAGCATCGTCTCGCGCGTGAAGATCATGGGCGGCTTGAACATCGCGGAGAAGCGCCTGCCGCAGGACGGCCGCATCCGCGTCAAGCTCGCCGGGCGCGACATCGACATCCGACTCTCCACGACGCCCACCGTGTTCGGCGAGCGCATCGTGATGCGCCTCCTCGACAAGAGCGCGGTGCTGCTCGACCTGGCCGAGATCGGCATGGACAAGGACCAGCTCCAGACGATGGAGGGGCTGATCCACAAGGCGAACGGGATCGTGCTCGTCACCGGCCCGACCGGCAGCGGCAAGACGACGACGCTCTACGCCGCGCTCTCGAAGATCAACCGGCCCGACCTCAACATCATGACGATCGAGGACCCGGTCGAGTACCAGCTCAAGGGCATCTCGCAGACGCCGGTGAGCCCGAAGATCGACCTGACCTTCGCCAACGGGCTGCGCAGCTTCCTCCGCCAGGATCCCGACGTCATCATGGTCGGCGAGATCCGCGACCGCGAGACGGCCGAGATCGCCATCCAGGCGTCGCTCACCGGCCACCTCGTCTTCAGCACCGTCCACACCAACGACGCGGCGGGCGCCATCACGCGGCTCATCGACATGGGCGTCGAGTCGTACCTGGTCGGCTCGTCGCTCATCGGCGTGCTGGCACAGCGCCTCGTGCGCGTCCTGTGCAAGGAATGCCGCGAAGCGTACCTGCCCACCGCCGAGGAGCTCAAGGAGATCGGCCTCGCCCCCGAGAAGCAGAAGCCGCGCGAGGTGCGCATGATCTACCGGCCGAAGGGCTGCGACGCCTGCAACGCCACCGGGTACCACGGGCGCACCGGCATCTACGAGATCATGATGGTGGACGACGCCATCCGCGAGCTGGCGGTGAAGAAGGTCGACAGCGGAAGCATCAAGCGGGCCGCGGTGCAGAAGGGAATGCGGACGCTGATGGAGGACGGTGGGCGCAAGGTGCTGCGCGGGATCACCAGCGTGGCCGAGGTGCTCAGCGTCACCCAGGAGGACCTCGGGTAGCGCCGGGGGCGGCCGATGCCGGTGTTCGAGTACAGCGGCCTCACGGAAGGCGGGAAGTCGGTCCGGGGCCTCAAGGACGCGGAGAACCGGAAGGCGCTCCGCTCCGTCCTGCGCAAGGACGGGATCTTCCTCACCGACGCGCGCAGCGCCGAGGGTGCGGCCGCGGTCGCCGCCGCCGGCAAGGTGGAGGCGTTCACCGGCCAGGGCCTCTCGCGCGAGGTGGACCTGCGCGCGCTGTTCGGGGCGCGAGTCTCGGCGCAGGACCTGGCGATCGCGACCCGGCAGCTCGCGACGCTGATCGCCGCCGGAATCACGCTGCCCGAGTCGCTCGTCGCGCTCGTCGAACAGATCGAGCATCCGCGCCTGAAGAAGGTGATGGGCGCGGTGAAGCAGCGGGTGAACGAGGGCTCCTCGCTGGCCGACGCGCTCGCCGACCACCCGCGCATCTTCTCCACCCTGTACGTGAACATGATCCGGGCGGGCGAATCGTCCGGCGCCCTCGACGTCGTGCTCATCCGGCTCGCCGATTTCACCGAGTCGCAGGCGGCGCTGCGCAACAAGCTGCTCGGCGCGATGCTCTACCCGGCCATCATGGTCGTGGTCGGCATCGTGATCGTCAGCATCCTGTTCGTGGTCGTCATCCCGAAGGTCACGAAAATCTTCGAGGACATGAACGTGGCGCTGCCGTGGACGACGCGGATCCTCATCGCCATCTCCAGCTTCGCCCGCGACTACTGGTACGTGCTGCTCGCCGGTGTGCCGCTCGCCGCCTGGGGGCTCCGCCGCTGGCTCAAGACGCCGAAGGGGCGCGACTGGTGGGACGCCCGGCAGCTGACGCTGCCGATCTTCGGCGAGCTCTTGCGAATGCTGGCGCTGGCGCGGTTCGCCAAGACGCTCGCGACCCTGCTCAGCTCGGGCGTGCCGCTGCTCACCTCGCTCGACATCGTGAAGAACATCGTGCACAACTCGCTGCTCGCGCGCGTCATCGAGGACGCTCGCGACGCGATCCGCGAGGGCGAGAGCATCGCCGCGCCGCTCAAGCGCAGCGGCCAGTTCCCTCCGCTCGTGCACCACATGATCGCCATCGGCGAAAAGAGCGGGCAGCTCGAGGAGATGCTGCAGAACGTCGCGCGCAGCTACGACGCGCAAGTGGAGATGCGCATCGGCGCGCTCACCAGCCTGCTCGAGCCCGTGATGATCGTGGTGATGGGCGGCGGGGTGGCGTTCATCGTCTTCTCGATCCTCATGCCCATCATGCAGCTCACCAGCTTCGTTCCGAAATGAGGAAAGCCATGCAGCCGAACAACGACGAGAAGCTCCGCAGGATCCGCCGCAGTCGCGGCATGACGCTCATCGAGATCATGGTCGTGCTCGTGATCCTCGGGCTCATCGCCGGCGCCATCGGCTTCAACGTCTTCCAGAACCTGAAGGAAGCGCAGATCAAGACGGCGCGCCTCGACCTGCAGGCGATCTCGCAAGGCGTCGACATGTTCCACGTCGAGACGGGCAACTGGCCGGACAACCTGCCCGCGCTCACGCCGAAGTTCGTCCGCGAGCTGCGCAAGGACCCCTGGGGGAACGACTACCAGTACCTGCGCACCGGCGACGGCTACGACGTGTACTCCTACGGCCCCGACAAGACGCAGGGCGGCGGCGACGACATCACGGTGCACGGAGGCGAGAGCTCGACTCCGACGGCGCAAGGAGGCAAGTAGCGGCGTGCGCGCGCGCGGCATGACCCTCCTCGAGATCGGCATCGCGCTCGCCATCGTGGCGGGCCTGATCGCCGTCGTCCTGCCGTCGCTCTCGAGCGTCGCGCGCGTCCAGCTGCGCCAGCGGAGCGGACAGCTGGCAGGGGGGATCCGGTCGCTCTACGGAACGTCGGTCGTCGCCGGGCGGAGCTGCCGGCTGGCGATCGATCTGGACGCGAACGCCTACTGGTCGGAATGCGCGCAGGGCTCGGTGCGGCTCTCGGCCGAGGGGGAGCGCTCGCGCAGCGGCGCGCGCGAGGCGACGCGCGAGGAGGAGCTCCTGGCGACCGCCGCGCAGAGGGGAGACAACCTCTCCGACGAGGAGCGCACGCGGGTGGAGCTCGCCCGCAAGAGCGCGTTCGCGGCCTCGAACGAGATTCCCAAGACGGAGCTGGGCGGGTCGGTGCGATTCGCCGACGTCTGGGTCTCGCACCAACCCGAGCGGTACGTGACGGGCAAGGCGTTCCTGTACTTCTGGCCGACGGGGGTGACCGAGAACGCCGCCATCCATCTGGCGCAGGGAGACGACGTGAACACGCTGCTCGTCTCGCCGCTCACCGGAAAGGTGCGCATCGTCTCGGGACGGGTCGACGCCGAGGGACAGAAATGAAGCGGCCCGCGGCGAGGGGGTTCACGCTCCTCGAGGTGATGATCAGCCTCGCCATCCTGGCGGTGTCGCTGGTGGCGATCTCCGGCCTGAACGGCGGCGCGGTGGCGATGGAGGCGTACTCGCGCCGCGCCACCGAGGCCACGCTGCTCCTGCGGGCGAAGATGAACGACCTGGAGGACCAGCTCCACAAGGACGGGTTCTCCGATTTCGACGACGACAAGCGCGGCACCTTCGACGACGAAGGAGCGCCGGCATACTCGTGGCGAGCCGAGATCCTCAAACCCGACGTGCAACTCGACGCAACGCAGCTCCTCGGGCTGTTCGGGTTGGGCCCCACCAAGCCGGGCAACCCGGCGAGCACCAGCAGCACCTCGACCAGCGGCAACAACACCTTGACGCAAGGGATCGCCGCGGCGGCGGGGATGCTCGGGGCGGCCGGGGGCGGCGCGGCCGCGATGGCCGGCGGACCGTTTGCGGGCCTCCTGCAGGGCCAGGCGACCTCGTTCATCGAGACGATCAAGAAGAGCGTCCGCGAAGTGCGCGTCACCGTGAGCTGGAAGGACGGCAAGGACGAGCGCAGCGTGTCGGCGACGCAGGAGATCGTCATCCTTCCCGAGTCGGTGGGGAAGGCGGGCCAGGTGCAGGTCACGCCGCAGCCGACTCCTCCACCGGTCGGCGTGCCCGTGCGGCCGCCCACCCCTCAGCGTGCTTCGGGCGACGGAGACTCGCAATGACGCGCGCCTCCGGATTCACGCTTCTCGAGGTGATGATCGCCGTGGCCATCCTGGGCCTCATCGGCGGCCTTACCTGGAAGACCTTCGACGGCGCGTGGTCGCTCAAGGAGCGCGTCGAGCAGGCGGAGGAGCGCGATCAGATGGTGCGCGGCGCGCTCAACCGCCTGGCGCGCGAAGTCTCGATGTCGTTCCTCTCCGAGCACTACGACCGCAAGCGGTTCCGCGAGCGGCCCACGCTCTTCCGGCTGCGCGACGGCCGCCGCGAGGCCGACCTGATCTTCACCTCGTTCGGGCACCAGCGCCTGCACGTCGACGCGAAAGAGTCCGACCAGGCGCTCTACGAGTACTCGCTGGGCCCGGATCCGCGCGACGGATCGAAGCGCGACTTGTTCCGCCGGGTGAAGCCGCTGCTCGACGAGGACCCGGAGCGCGGCGGCGACAAGGCGGTGCTGGCCGAGGACGTGCTCGCCTTCTCCGTCGAAGCCTGGGAGCCGAAGGACCGGGAGTGGCGCGCCGAATGGAACTCGAACGGCGCCGACCGGACCGGCGGCGTCCTCGTGCCGCCGCGGGTGAGGCTGTCCCTCACCGTGCGCGGCGAGGACGGCAAGGAACGCACCTACACGACGCAGTCGAAGATCTTCCTGACCCAGCCGCTGGACTTCTGACCATGACGCCCTGTCCGCCACGGCGCCGGCGAGCGCGCAGACGGTCCGCGGCCATCGGCTCGCGGCGCGGGGTGGCGCTCATCCTGGTCTTGACCACGGTGGCGATCCTCAGCTCCATCGCGGTCGACTTCGCGTACCAGTCCCGGGTCAGCCTGCGCCTGACGGAGAACGCGCGCGACGGGGTGCGCGCCTACTACCTGGCGCGCTCGGCGGTGAACCTCTCGCGGCTGTTGCTGCACTTCCAGAAGCAGGTCGACCAGCTCGGCGGGCAGATCGGCGGCGCGATCTCCGGCCTGATGGGCAAGCCGCCCGGCGCTCCTCAAGCGCCCGCGCCGATGGGGCCGGGCGCGAACAACCTCGGCATCCGCCTGTGGGAGATCCTGCCGGTCGACTCGACCGCCATGTCGGCGCTGCTCGGCGGCGGTGACGTTTCCGCGCTGGGCGCGGCGACGCGCGACGCCTATGGGCAAACGCCCGCGCCTCCCGAGACGCAGCGCCCGCAGATTGCAGGACCTCCGCGGCACTCCTTCGGAAGCTTCGACGGCGTCTTCCAGGCGAAGATCGTCGACGAGAACAGCCGCATCAACGTGCGGGCCCTGGACGGCCTCGGCCTGGTGCCGATGGCCGCGCTGACCCAGCTGCGCGCGATGATGAACGACCCCAAGTACGACTTCATCTTCGACGAGGAGGACGCGAACCGCGACCGCGTCCGGCGCGACGACGTGATCCTGGCGATGAAGGACTGGATCGACCTCGATGAGACGGGCACCGCGATCGATCCGACGAACCCCAGCAATCCGTTCGTCAACGGCTTCTCCGACGAGAACGGGGCATACGACCGGTACGTCCCGCGCTACAAGGCGAAGAACGCACCCTTCGACAGCCTGGAGGAGCTGTACATGGTGCGCGGCGTGAACGATCGGTTCATGGCGGCGTTCGGCGACCGGCTCACCGTCTGGCTCACCGTGGACGGCAAGCTGAACATCAACACCAACGACCCGCTGCAGATGCTCACGAACGTGATGAGCGCAGCGGCGAATCCCAACGATCCCAAGCTGCGCGATCCGCGGTTGCTCGCCATCATCCTGCAGGAGATCCAGGTCCGGAAGATGTTCAGCTTCCTGGGCCTCTCCGCGCAGGACTTCATCGGAATCCTCCAGGCGAACGGGATCCGCGTCAATTCGATCCTGCAAAACCCCACCGCCCCGGGAAACTTCCTCACCTCGACGAGCGACACGTTCCGCATCACCGCGACGGGAAAGGCGGGGCGCATCGAGAAGACGGTCACGGCCGTGGTGCGCTACGACGACCTGCTCGGGAAGCTTCTGTTCTGGAAGGAAGACTGATGCACCGAATCGTGGGCCTCGACGTCGCGGGCGACAAGATCCGCCTGGTCGCGCTGGAGAGCGGGCTGCGGGGCTTCTCGATCCTCGAAGCGCGCACCGTGCCGCTGCCGGAAGGCGCGACGCCCGGCGAGCGCCTCAAGGCGGCCGTCGCCGAGCTTTCGCCCGCGCCCGACGACACGTTCGCGGTCGCGGTTCCAGGAGCGCAGGTCGCGAGCCACCTCTTCACCTTGCCGTTCACCGACCCGCGGCGCATCGAGCAGGTCCTCCCGGCGGAAGTCGAAGGCGCGATTCCCTTCGACCTGGAGGAGGTGGTCTGGGACCACGCGGTGCTGTCCCAGGCGAACGGGCGCACCGAGGTGCTGGTCGCGGTGGTGAGGAAGGCCGCCCTCCAGCAGGCGCTCGCGGCGCTCGCCGAGGCGGGGATCGATCCGCGCCTGGTCACCTTCGCGCCGCTCGCGCTCGCCACTCCTTCGCAACGCGGCATGGTCTCCCGCAACGGTGCCGAGGCACCCGCGCCCGAGGCCGTCCTCGAGGCGGGGCCGGACCGCGCCGACTTCTGCCTCCTCGAGAGCGAGCGTCCGGTCCTCGCTCGCTCGCTGTCGGCCGCCGGAGCGCCGGTCTGGGCCGCCGCGCGCACCGACGCCCGCGCCGCCGACCGGCTGCTGTCGTCGCTGGTGCGCGACCTGAAGCTCTCGCTGCGCGGCGCGCGCGGCAAATCGGGAGCCATCTCCCGGCTCCTGATCAGCGGCGATCTCGCCGCTCTGCCCGGCGCGGCGCAGAAGCTCTCGGCGGACCTGGGCATTCCGGTCGAGCCGGTCGTGCTCGCCGGGCCCGCTGCGCAAGTCGCGCAGGGAAATGGCGCCGACTACGCGCTCGCCTTGGGTCTGGCGCTCGGAGCGCAGCAGCCGCGAGGGCGGCTCAACTTCCGGAAGGGCGAGTTCGCGTTCACGCGCGACCTCTCGCAGATCCGCGGGCACCTGACGAGGCTGGCGCTCGCGGCGGTCATCCTGCTGGTGCTCGCCATCGGCCTCGGCGCGGTGCGGGTGGCGTCGCTGGCGCGCCAGGAGCACGACTACGACGACGCGCTCTGCGCCGCGACGAAGAAGATCCTCGGGACCTGCATGACGGATTACCGCCAGGCGATCGCCGCGCTCTCGGGCGGCCGGTCCAAGGCGGCGGGCATCCCGCGCGTCTCGGCGGCGGACGTCCTCGCCGAGCTCGTGGCGCACTTTCCGGAAGACTCGGTGCCGACGCTCGAAGACGTGGAGGTGACCACCACCGCGGTGCGAGTGCGCGGGGTGGCCGACAGCTACGCCAAGGTCGACGAGATCCTCGCTTCGCTGCGGAAGGACCGCTGCTTCGGGGAGATCAAGCAGCCGCGCACCGAGAAGCAACGCGGCACCGACAAGATCGGCTTCTTCATCGACTTCGCCTACACATGCTCGGGCGAGCAGCCGGGAGGCGCGTGATGGAACGGGTGCGCGCGCTCATCGCCGATGCGCTGCAGTACGTGCAGAACGCCACGCCGCGGGAACGGCGGCTCGTCCTGCTCGCGGGAGCGGGCTTGCTCGTCTTCGCGCTTCTCGTCCTCTGGGCGGCGTTCGGCAGCTCCATCAGCAAGCACGACGGCTCGCTGGCGGAGAAGCGCCAAAGCTTCGAGAAGGTGCAGCGCCTCGCCGGCGGTTTCGCGCAGCAGGAGCAGCAGCGGCAGCTCCTGGAGGCGCGGCTGCGGCAGAGCCCGCCGGCGTTGATGGGATTCGTCGACGGCCTCGCGCGCCAGGAAGGCGTCGAGATCGGCAGCATGGCCGACCGCGGCGTCGTCGGCGGCGGCCAGAACGGGCGCCCGCGGGAGAGCAGCGTCGAGGTTTCCCTCGGCAAGGTGCCGCTCGACAAGCTCATGCGCCTCCTGCAGTCGATCGAGCGCAGCCCCGGAGTCGTCCGCGTGCGCCGGCTGCGGCTTCGCAAGTCACCCGAGAACAAGGACACACTCGACGTCACGATGACGGTGAGCGCATGGCA
>Ga0114129_10001198_pt1 | contig 34449 bp, 30 predicted proteins | sample RhiMetdeltSRZDD1_FD_80071 | JGI IMG/M metagenome (GOLD analysis project Ga0114129, IMG submission 80071) | Populus rhizosphere microbial communities from Tennessee, USA - Rhizosphere MetaG P. deltoides SRZDD1 (version 2) (version 2) | ecosystem: Host-associated > Plants > Roots > Rhizosphere >...
CGTGCTCACGCTGGTGCTCGACTCGGCGATCGAGACCACCGGAGCCGAGCGCGGGTTCATCATGCTGGCGAGCGAGGGCGGGCCGCTCGAGTTCAAAGTAGGGCAAGCGCGCGGGCACGTCCCGCTGTCGGGCCGCACCTTCGCGACCAGCCGGAAGATCCCCGAGACGGTATTCGCGACGGGCACGCAGATGATCGTCGAAGACCTCATGGACGAGGGGATTGCCGCGCTGCACACCGGCACCGTGGCGCTGGGCATCCGCCACGTGCTCTGCGCGCCCCTGCGCCTGGTGCGCTACGTCGAACGGGCCGAGGAGCGCAGCGAGGACAAGATGATCGGCGTCCTCTACCTCGACAGCCGCGAGCGGGGCGCCCTGCGATCGCAGGCGTCGCGCGCCGCACTCGAGACGCTGAGCATCGAAGCGGCGGTCGCGATTGAAAACGCCCGGCTGTACCGCGAAGCGCTGGAACGGGCGCGGCTCGATCAGGAGCTCAAGGTGGCCGCGGCGATCCAGCAGTCGCTGCTCCCTGTCTCCAACCGCAGCGGAGCCTTCTACTGCACGGCGGGCACGTCAATCCCCTGCCGCGCGGTTGGCGGCGATTTCTTCGACTATTTCGACGCGCCGGACAGCCGTTTCGGATTCATTCTCGGTGATGGCGGCGGCAATAAAAAAAACACGGCACTTCTCGCCGCCGCGGTCCTCGGGATGTTCGGCGCCGAAGCGGCTTATCACACCCGCTGCGCGCCGCTCGTGGGGCGGCTGAACCAGGGCCTGTTCCGCCGCCGCATCGAATCGCGCTTCCTCACTGCTTTCTGCGGCATCCTCGGCGCCGATGGATCGCTCGTCTACTCCAACGCGGGCCATAACGCCCCGTTCCTCGTGACCGCGTCGGGCGTGCGCCGGCTCGAGACCGGCGGCATGGTGCTCGGCATTTTTGACAACTCTTCGTACGAGGAAGAAGCGCTCACCCTTGCGCCGGGCGACGTCATCATCGCATTCAGCGACGGCGTCAGCGAGGCGTTGAACGAAGCCGGCGACGAATACAGCGACGACCGGCTGCTGGCGGCCGTGATCGCCAACCGCAACCGGACGCCGCAGGAGCTGCTCGATGCGCTGCTGGCGGACGTGCGCAAGTTTGCCGGGGCGGCAACTGCCAACGACGACGTCACCATTGTGGTGGTGAGGTACGACGGATAAGGTAAGATGCACGCCTCACTGACGAAATTACGGGAGGACGGACGCATGCAGCTCGAACAGCGGATGGCAGGGGACGTCGCGATCATCTCGGTCGATGGCGACATTACCCTTAACAAGGGCGGCGACGTCCTGTTGAAAGACAAAGTCCAGAGCCTGATCCAGCAGGGCACCAAGAACATCGTCATCGACCTGAGCCGCGTGGCCTACGTGGATAGCGCCGGTCTCGGCCAGCTCGTTCAGGCTTACGCCACGACCAAGAATAAAGGCGGAGCCCTGAAGCTGGTGAACGTGACCAAGAAGCTGAAGGATCTGCTGGTGGTGACGAAGCTGCTGACGGTGTTCGATACGTTCGACGACGAGAAGGCGGCGCTCTCCAGCTTCAGCTAGTGCGCCGCGGGAGACACCTGCGGCTTCTGCGCCTCGAGCATCCGGCGCACCTCGCGCACGACCTCCTCCAGCTCACACGGCTTGATCAGCACGTGCGAAATCCCGGCGTGCCGGAATCGCTCGGGGTCGTCCAGGTACTCGCTGTGTCCGGTGATCGCGAGGATCGGGATGTGGCGCGTCGCGGACGACTCCTGCAGCGCGCGGCAGAACTCGAACCCGTTCATGCCCGGCACGGCAAGGTCGGTGACGACGAGGTCCGGCCGAAGCTCGCGGGCTTTCTCCAGTGCCTGAAATCCGTTGTGCGCGTCCGCCGTCCGGAAGCCCGAACGGTTGAGGAAGTCGCGGTACATCAGCCGTGTGCTGTGGTCGTCTTCGACGATGAGGACGAGGGGCGACTCCATTCCAGCTCAGGAGAAGATAGTCCGCCGATTCCGGGCAACGCAAGGGGCGAACGCAGAAACCCGACCGCAATTGCCACCTTGCCGTCCTTATTTCCATCCGTCGTGCTGCACGAGCCACGCGGCCGTGCGCGGTGCACGGCCGGTCGCTGACGCCCGGCGCAGATCGTCCGCCGTATCGACGTCGTTCATTGTCGCCAGGTGGTGCACGGTGAAGCCGTCTTTCAGGGCGGCGGCTTCCGTGCGCGAGCAGACCCCGGCACTTCCCCAGGACATATCTGAGAACACGGCGGGCAGCCGAGCCGCTGCGATCAGGTAGTACCCCCCGTCGCCGGCAGGTCCAAGAACGAGGGCGTCGCGATCGCGCGACACGATCCCGAAGGCTTCGACAATCGCCGGAGGGTTGATGTGTGGCACGTCGGATCCGACCAGGGCGACAGCCGCCGCGGGTCGAGCCAACAGCGCGCCCATGACGCCGCGCATTCGATCGCCGAGGTCCCCGTCCGGCTGGGGCAGCACCTCGACGTCACCGACGATGTGGCGCACTTCATCGCACGACTCTGGCGGCGTGACGGCGACGACCCGGCGGACGCCGGGCGCAGCGGCGCCGTCCAGCGTGTCGAGGAGAAGCGCCGCCAGCAGCGCCGGGTCGGAAGGCACTCCGAGCGACGTAAAGAGACGGGTCTTGCCGCCCGAAGAGGGCGCGCGGGTCAGGACCGCGACGACAGGCGCGTTCGCAGCGTCCACCATGCGCGGAAGCCAAGCAGGATGCTCAGCGCGAGAGCAAAGAGCCGCGGTTCCCGGAAGTCCGCCTTGACCACCCACCAGAAATGAATGACGGCGGTAAGCCCGGCGACATAGACGAGCCGATGGAGCTGCAGCCAGCGCTTGCCGAGCCGCCGGATCATGCCTGTGGTCGAGGTCGCGGCCAGCGGGATCAGCAGAACGAAGGTGGCCATCCCCATCGTGATGAACGGACGCTCGACGACGTCAGCGGCCATGCTGGTAAAGTCGAAAAACCAGTCGAGCACGAGCCACGTCGAGAAGTGAAGGCACGCGTAAAAGAACGCCAGCAGCCCGAGCATCCGCCGCAGCTTGATCACCTCGTTGAGCCCGGTCAACCGGCGCAGCGGCGTCACGGTCAGCGTGATCATGAGCAGCGTGATCGCCGTATAGCCGGTGGTATCGGTGATGTAGTCGATCGGATTGGCGGTGAGATCGTTGGTGAGGAAGTCGTACACGAGCGCGGCCGCAGGAACGAGTGCGGCCGCGAAGATCGCCGTGCGAAGCAGACCGAAACGCGTCAATAGAACTTGCGCAGATCCATACCGGCGTAGAGGCTCGCGACCTGCGCGCCGTAACCGTTGAACATCTCGGTCTTACGCCGCCGGAACTCGCCGAGGCGCCGCTCTGTCGCCTGGCTCCACCGCGGGTGATCGACGTTCGGATTGACGTTGGCGTAGAAGCCGTATTCCCGCGCCTGCGCGACCTCCCACGATCCGCGGGGTTGCTTGTCGGTGAACCGCATGCGCACGATCGACTTGATCCCTTTGAAGCCGTACTTCCACGGGATCACCAGCCGAATCGGCGCGCCGTTCTGGTTCGGCAGCGTTTCGCCGTACAGGCCGACGACCATCAGGGTGAGCGGATTCATCGCTTCATCCATGCGCAGCCCTTCGAGGTACGGCCACTGCAGCACCGGATAGCGCTGTCCAGGCATGCGAGACGGATCAAGCAGCGTCGTGAACTCGACGAACTTCGCGCTTTCCTGCGGCTCGAGCCGCTTGATCAGGTCGGCGAGCGGGAATCCGACCCACGGAATCACCATCGACCACCCTTCGACGCAGCGCATCCGGTAGATTCGCTCTTCGAGGGCGTAGGGTTTGATCAGCGTGTCGAGATCGATGGTTGCCGGATTCTTCACCAGCCCTTCAACCTTGATGGTCCAGGGCTTCGGATTGAACCGCTGCGCGTTGGCCTTCGGATCTTCCTTGTCGGTACCGAACTCGTAGAAGTTGTTGTAGCCGGTCGCGTCCTCGTAGCTGTTCGCCGTCTCCGACGTGCTCAGCGGACTCTTGCGCACGTTCGGCAGCTTTGCCCGACCCTGCGCGGTCAGCCGCTCGACCGCCAGCGGCGACAGCCCCACGGCCCCGCCGATCGCGCCGGCCGCGGCCGCCTGGATGAACTCGCGTCGCCGGATGTAGAGTGCCTTCGGGGTGACCTCGGAGTACGGAATATCAACCGGCTTCTTGATGAGCATGGCAGATTATAGGCCTCTTACCCCTCATTATGCTCCCAACCGTCAGCCTCGTCATCCCCGTGCTATTTGACACCGAGGCGGCCTCGGCGCTGCTCGGAACCCTGCCGTCAGGCCCGAGCGTGGAGATCATCGTGGTCGACGGCGCCGCCGACCCGCGCCTTCAATCCATTGTCGCGGCGCACGGCCGCGCGGCCCTTCACAGAACCGACGCCGGCCGGGCGCGCCAGATGAATGCCGGTGTCGCGGCGGCGACGGGTGAATGGCTGCTGTTCCTCCACGCGGATTCGACGCTGCCCGCCGGATGGCTGGCGGCGATCGCGGCGCTCGACGACGAGGTCATTGGAGGATGGTTTCGATTTGCACTGGACGATCCAGCATGGCAGGCCCGGGTCATCGAACGGCTGACGGCGTGGCGCGTGAAACATTTGCACCTTCCCTACGGCGATCAGGGGCTGTTCGTCCGCCGGCGGGTGTTCGATACGCTCGGCGGATTTCGCGACATGCCGTTGATGGAAGACGTGGAGTTCGTCACACGGCTTGTACGCGCGGGCCGCGTGGTCGAACTACCGCTGCCACTGACCACATCAGCGAGACGATGGCGGCGTGAGGGGTGGTTCCGGCGCAGCACGAAGAACCTGCTGCTGGTCGGGCTGTATTTGCTTGGAGTCAAACCTGACCGGTTGGCGCGGTGGTATCGTCGCCCACCGGTGTAGCGCAGGCTACGGTCGAGCTTCGCATGGTGTCGGACGTGATAGCCTCAGCGGTGATGTCCTCGGAGAGCAATCTTTTTCCACGAGCGTTGTCTCTCGCCGTGCATGAACTGCGGACACCCATTACCGTTGCGACCGGATATCTGCGGATGCTGCTCCGCGAACAGGCGGGACCCATCACCGATCAGCAAAAAAAGATGCTGCAGGAAGCAGATAAGTCATGTGCCCGTATCGGGTCGCTCGTCGCCGAGATGAGCGAGCTCGGCAAGCTCGAAGACGGTCAGATCACGGTTCCGCGCGTCTCCTTTGATCTGAGCGCTCTCATCGTGGAGGTGGCGAGCGGTATGCATGAGGGCGAAGACCGCGGGGTCCGCCTCGAGACGCGCGTGCCAGGGCCTGTCATAGTGGCAGGCGATCGGACGCGGCTGGCGGCTGCGATCGGGGCACTCATGCATGCGGCGCTGCGCGAACGAGGCGAATCGGGCGTCATTGTTGTCGAATGTTCCACGCTGTCAGATACCAATCAGACCTGGGCGATCGTGACGATCGGCGACGAGGCCGACACGAAGTCGCTGGCCGCGGCCGCGCGGACGACACCGCCTGCCTTCGACGAGTGGCGCGGCGGTCTCGGCCTCGCATTGCCTGTGGGACGGCGTGTGATCGAAGCGCATGGCGGCGCGCTGTGGTCGGCGGGCGGCGAGAAAGCCCGCGCCGCGTCTGCGTTGCGGCTGCCGCTCGCTGAGTGAAAACAACAAAGGACGCGACTTGATGGCGACAGTGGCTGGACCAACCACCGGCATCCCGGCGGCAGCTGGCACCGCAGCGGATCAGCGGCGCCCGATGATCGCTGTGGTCGACGACGACTCCGGGTTCGCGGGATATCTCCGAACCTTCCTGGGCGTACGCGGCTACGAAGCGCGCGCCTACACACGAGGGGACGAGATTCTCGCGGCCATCCGCCAGGGGGATCCCCCGGACATCGTTCTGCTCGACGTCGCCATGCCCGGGATGGACGGCCTCCAGACGTTGAAGGCGCTCAAGGCCGCCCGTCCGGAGCTGCAGGTGATCATGCTCTCGGGCCGCGAGCACGCCCCGATCATCGTCGAGGCGGTGCGCCTCGGCGCCGCCGACTACGTCGTAAAGCCGGGCGACCCCGAGGGGCTCGGCGAAATCGCGCTCGATTCCGCCATCAAGCAGGCGATCGAGCGGACCCGGCTGGTCAGCGAACTGACCGACCTGCGCCGGCAGCTCAGTGACGACCAGAGCGAGGCGTTCCTCGCCTGGGGCGAGAGCCCGGCGATGCAGCAGGTCGCGCACATCATCCACCAGGTGGCCGACAGCGACGTCACCGTGCTCATTCGCGGAGAAAGCGGCGTCGGCAAGGAGCTGGTGGCGCGGGCCATCCATCAGCACTCGACGCGCAAACAGAGACCGTTCGTCAAGGTGAACTGCGCGGCGCTGCCGGCTGAACTGCTGGAAAGCGAGCTGTTCGGCCACGAAAAGGGCGCCTTCACCGGCGCCGCGGCGACGCGCGTCGGCAAGTTCGAGCAGGCCAACCTCGGCACCATCTTCCTCGACGAGATCGGCGAAATGAAGCCGCCGCTCCAGGCCAAGCTCCTCCACGTCCTCCAGGACGCCGAGTTCACCAAGCTTGGCAGCAACAAGAAGATCGAAGTCGACGTCCGCGTCGTCACCGCCACCAACCGCGATCTCGAGGCGATGATGGTCCGCGGCCAGTTCCGTGAGGACCTGTACTATCGGTTGAAGGTGATCGAGGCGGTGGTGCCGCCGCTGCGGGAACGGCCCGACGAGATCCCGCAGCTCACCGACTTCTTTATCGCCAAGTACTCGGAGCGATACAACCGTCCGCCCCGCGCCCTGTCGGACGATCTGCGTCAGCGCTTCCAGACCTATGACTGGCCGGGCAACGTGCGCGAGCTCGAGAACATGATCAAGCGGTTCGTCATCCTGCAGGATGAGCAGCTTGTACTGCGCGAGTTGAGCAAAGTCCGCCCCACGGCGCCCTCGCCGCTCGTCACTGGCGGATCGCCGGCAGACTTCGCGCCGCCTCCCTTCCAGTCGCCGCCTCGCGCCCCGATTCCTGGGGATCCCGCGTACGAGGACGAGGAAGACGAGGACGAAATCGACGAGGAGCCCACGGCCACCGCCGCGCCGCCTCAGGAGGGGCGTCGGCTGATGGAAGTCGCTCGCGAAGCGGCACTAACGGCTGAGCGAACGGTCATTGCCGATACACTTCGACAAGTGCATTGGAATCGACGGAAGGCGGCTCAGCTGCTGGGCGTGAGCTACAAAACTCTGCTGAACAAAATCAAGGAGACCGGCCTCGAACAGCCGTAGTGAGTGGGAACACTGGTTCCACTCTGGAACCATGTTCCCCACGGTCGCTCCACGCGATTTCCTCTAAATCCCCCTTTTCCCTCAAACTCCAACGCTTTTCCATTGTGGCACTTCGATTGCTCAAACGGGGCGCAGCGCCCGCCTCCGCCGCAAGGCGTCGGCGTGGCAGGCTCCCCAGACGGAAAGGGACTGAGCAATGGGTCTGAAGCAGCAAGTGATGGTGGTGGACGACGACCTGGCGATGTGCGGGTTCCTCCGCTCGTTTCTCGGGACGCGCGGATACAGCGCGCTGACCGTGACGAATGCGGACGAAGCGGTGCGCCGGTTCCACTCCGATCGGCCCGCCGCGGTCCTGTTGGACGTCGTGATGCCCGGCAGTATGGACGGGCTTGCCGCACTCGCCGCGTTCAAGAAGATCGACAGGGACGTCCCCGTGATCGTCATCTCCGGCCAGGGACGCACCCACACGATCGTGCAGGCGATGAAGCTGGGCGCAAGCGATTTCGTCTGCAAGCCGTTCGAGGACACCGAGCTCGAAGTGCTGCTCGGGAACGCCCTGAAACAGCGGCAACTGAGCCAGGAAGTGGCGACCCTCCGCGAGCAGCTCAAGGAACAGTCCCGATACACGATGCTGTTCGGCAATAGCGAGCGCATGCTCGACGTACGCGATTTGATCGAGCGCGTGTCCGACACCGACGTGACCGTCCTGATCCGCGGCGAGAGCGGTACGGGCAAAGAGCTCGTCGCCCGCGCGCTGCACGAACGGTCGCTCCGGCGCGACAAGCCGTTCGTCAAGGTGAACTGCGCGGCGCTGCCGACCGAGCTGCTGGAATCGGAGCTGTTCGGCTTTGAAAAGGGCGCGTTCACCGGCGCGATTCAACACAAGCCGGGCAAGTTCGAGTTCGCCAATCACGGCACGATGTTCCTCGACGAGATCGGCGACATGAGCCCGCCGCTCCAGGCCAAGCTGCTGCAGGTGCTGCAGGACGGCGAGTTCTCGCGTCTGGGCGGCAAGAACGACGTGCAGGTCGATGTGCGCGTGATTACTGCAACCAACCGCGACCTCGAGACCGCAGTCGCACAGGGACAGTTCCGCGAGGACCTGTACTTCCGCCTCAACGTCGTCGCGATCAACATGCCGCCGCTCCGTGACCGGCGCGAGGAGATTCCGTTCCTGACCGACCACTTCCTGAAAAAGTACTCGGTGCAATACAACAAGCCGATGGCCACCGTCAGCGCCGAGCTGTCGCGTCAGTTCATGGAGTACGAGTGGCCGGGCAACGTGCGCCAGCTCGAAAACATGATCAAGCGCATGGTCGTGCTTGGCAGCGAGGCGCCGATCCTGACCGAGCTCCAGCAGCCGTCGTCGCTCTTCCCGATTCGCTCTCAGCAGTCGTCCGCTCCAGCGCCGCGTTCGGCCGTTCCCCCGACCGCGCCCGTCCAGATGGCCCCGCCCCCCGCTCCACCCGCCAGGGTGGAACCCGAGGCGGGGCCGCCGCCGACCGCCACAGCGGCCGGCAACGTGTCGCTCAAGGACATCGCCCGGACGGCGGCCCGCGAGGCCGAGCGGGAACTGATCTTGCGAATGCTCACGCGGACGCGATGGAACCGCAAGGAAGCGGCGGAGATTCTCGGGATCAGCTACAAGGCGCTGCTTTACAAGATCAAGGAGAACGGCCTCGACAAGGCCTCGTAGCGGTGACACCCCAGTGAGCGACCAGTTTTTCGAACACGGCACGCGCCTGCTGACGCCCAACGCGTTCGACTTCGTCCTCGACGGCGAGTTGAAGCAGGCGGTGCGGTCGCAGAACTTTCTCACGCTCGTCGTGCTCGAAGCGCGGCGCGAATGGGACGGGATGACAGTCACGGCCGATCCGGGAACGGTCGGCGAAGTGGCGCAGATCCTGGGCCTCGAAGTCCGCCACACCGATCTGATCGGCGTGGCCCAGAATGGCACGCTGTCGGTCGCCCTGCTCGACGCCGACTTCGAGAATTCGCAGAAAGTGATCGATCGCGTGGTCCAGCGGATCGACAACTACGACTTCCCTGCCCCGCTGCGCATCTCGCTTGGCGCAGCCTGCTATCCGACCCATGCCATCGACGCGGAATCGCTGAAGAAACAGGCGCTGTCCCGCCCGGTCGTCAGCTGGCGTGGCGGACCGTCAGACCCTCGCACGGCCGAAACCCGCCACTGAGTACCCGCTACAAAGCACAAGGCTCAAGTCACAAGTCACAAGTCCCAATCCATGGCCCGAAGTCCTTTTGTGACTTGTGTTTTGGGGCTTGTGCCTTGTGCCTTGCCGTACGTTCCGAGCTGGGCCGTTCTCGACGGCCGACAGTGACGCGCCGTTCAGGACTTTCTGGAAGCGCGGTGGAACCTCGGCGCTCGCGCAAACATTCGTGCCAGATCCAGCGCCCCGCCAGAAACGCACCGATTATGGCCATTTCTAAACGTTTTCAGCAGGTTCTGATTCGCCGTGCCACCTGTGAACGGTTATTGCACTTCAGCCGAGCCGTGACGCGAGCTCAAGCGACGACGGCTTCTGTGTTGTGCCTTGGGGTTCTCCTCTTCCCTGTGACAGCGCATGCGCAGGCGCGGATGGAGTTCATCCCCTCGATGTCGCTCTTCAGCGTCTACGACGACAACATCTACGCACGAGTCGACGGCAGCGCCGGACACCTCCTGCAGTTGCGACCGAGCTTTGAAGGTAGTTACGAGAACCCGCGGACGAGGTTGCTGGGTCTCTACTCATTCGACGCCCAGCGCTCGAACTTCGCCACGCTCAACACCCTCGACGCGCGGCGGCATGCCCTGATTGAGACCCGCTTCCGCACGACTCCGTTTACCACGCTGGCGATGGCGGGGCGCTACGACCGCAGCGAAACGCCCGGCGATATCGACATGGACAGCGGCATCCTCGGCGAGCGTCGTCAGGCGCAGCGGCTGGAGCTCAATCCGACATACGCCCACCGCTTCACTACGCGGACGTCGATGACCGCCGGCTACGACTGGACGACCGAGAACCTGATCGACGGCGAGCGGGGCACGATGCACATCGGCCGGGCGATGCTCTCGCGTGAAGTCACGGAAAAGACCACGCTCAGCGCCGGGTACGTCGCGCGTTACTTCGTCGATCACATCGCCGACCACACCTCGCAGGGCCTGGTCGTCGGCTGGAACCGCGAGCTGGGGCCTGCCACCCGCATCAGCCTGTTCGCCGGCCCGAAGGTGACGTCGTATCGCGGCCTCACGCCGGAAGCCAACGCGGCGTTCATGCGCACCACCAACCGGATCCGGCTGGCGATCGACTACTGGCACGGCGAAACGATCATTCTCGGCGTCGTCGGGCCGGTGCGCGCCGACAGCGTCACGCTCCGCTCCGCCTGGCCGCTGACCCGCCGCTTCGAGCTCAGTGCGCATGCCGGCGCCTCCGACGTGACCACGCTCGACGAGCGCAAGAGCACGAACTATCGGAGCACGCTCGGTCTCTCCTGGACACCCGGCGGTCTGTATACCGTCGGCGCATCCTACGGCCTCGATTACCAGGATGGCTTGATCCGCAACCGCGTCTTCCTGGACGGCGAACCGATTCGCTACGACGACCAGATATTGCGGCACGTGTTTCGCGTAAGCCTGACCGTCGCGCCGCGTTATAGCCGCTCGATTCTGCCGCCCGACGAGGCGGCCCGCTCGAAGGGAGTATCACGATGACCGTCCGGCCGTTCGTATTCATCACCGCCTGTCTTCTTACCGCAGGGTGCGCCGGCAGGACCTCGGCCCCGCTGGCGGATATCACCTCTCCACCGGGAGTGGTGCCCGCATCCAGCACCGAGGAGACAGCCGTGCCACGGGCGGCGACAGCGGCCCCGTCCGCGGCGGCGTCTGCGGACGCTGCGAACGCCGCGGCGCCGGCACGCATCGTCGAGTCAGTGAACGCATTCCGCATCGGACCCGAGGACGTGCTCGACGTGCAGGTCTGGAAGAACGAGGAACTGAGCCGCGTAGTGCCGGTTCGTCCCGACGGCATGATCTCGCTGCCGCTGGTCAACGACATCCGCGCGGCGGGGCTGACGGCAGTTGAACTGCGGCAGGAAATCACGCAGCGCCTCGCCGAGTATGTGCCCTCGCCTGAAGTCTCGGTGATGGTACGCGAGGTCCACAGCGTGAAGGTGGCGGTGCTCGGCGCCGTGCGCATGCCCGGCCACTACGAAGTGAAGAGCGCTGCCACGGTGCTGGAGCTGATTGCGCGCGCCCAGGGGCTCAACGAGTTCGCCGATCGCGGGCGGATCGTCGTCCTGCGGCAGAACGGCGCCGAGACCACACGTATCCCCTTTAACTATCGCAAGGTCGCCGAAGGGTCCGAGCAGGACAACTTCTACGTGCGCCCCGGCGACATCATCGTCGTTCCCTAAGAGAGGCGTTCAATGGCCCGAGACCCGCTGTCCACCAGTTCAGACGACTCGCTGGCGCTTCGCGTCGTCGAGATCTTCCGGCGCCGTGTGCTGCTCGCCGTCGCGGTCTTCGCGATGGTGATTGGCGCCGCGATCTCCTTCGCGCTCTACCTCCCGGACCTGTATCGCGCCTCGGCGCTGGTCCTGGTGGAACGGTCGATTTCGGAGTCGATCCTCAAGACGCCCGTCAGCGGCGAGCTCGAGAGCCGTCTTTATGTGATCAAGCAGGAGATCCTCAGCCGCGACAAGCTGATCGAATTGATCGAGCGCTTCAATCTCTACCCGGAGCTGCGGAAGCGCACCGGCCTCGATGAAGTGCTGACGCAGGCGCGTAACGACATCCTGGTCGAGCCGGCCGGGCCGGAACAGGTCAGCGGCCGTACCAAGACCGTGTCGTTCACCCTCAGCTACACAGGCGCTACACCCGAGAAGGCCGCCGACGTGACCAATGCGGTCGCCGCTTTCTACGTCCAGCAGAACGACCGCATGCGATCGGACGAAGCGATTCGTACGAGCGAGTTCCTGCGCAGCCAGCTTGCCGACGCCAAGCGGCAGCTCGATCGCCATGAGGCGGGGTTGCGCGACTACACCACGCGCTACACCGGCCAGCTGCCCGAGCAGGTCGGCGTCAACCTCGCCACGCTCGAGCGGTTGAATACCCAGCTCAGGCTGAACGGCGAGCAGCAGATCCGCATCATCGAGCAGCGCGACAAGCTGCTCGACGGGCTGCGGGACACCGGCGTCGTCGCCCGCGCCTCGTCGCCTGACGAGATGACGCCCGAGGCGATCGAGCGGCTGAAGAAGATCGACGAGCAGAAGCAGAAGCTGTCGCAGGCGGTCTCGCAGTTCACCGACAAACATCCGGACGTCGTCCGTCTTCGCGAACAGCTCGCGGCAATGGAGCGCGAGCACGAGCAGGCGGTCGCGACCGAGAAACAGCGGCGCGAAGACGCCGAAGCGGCTGCCCGCGTCGCCGCGACGCAGGATCCCTCCGCGCCGGCGCCGCAACTGCGCCGCCGGACGATGGAAGCCCTGGACGCCGAGCTCGCCAAGCTGAAACAGGAAGAAACCGGCATCCGGCAGGCGATTGGCGGCTTCGAGCAGCGACTCGAGAGCTCGCCGCAGCGGATGCAGGAATACCAGTCGATTACCCGCGACTGGTCGGCCGCGAAGGACAACTACGACTCGCTGCTGAAGCGCTACGACGAAGCGCAGCTGACCGAGAGCATGGAAACCGGCCGCGCCGGCGAGCGGTTCCGCGTGCTCGAACCGGCGCTGCCGCCGGAGGGGCCATCGGCGCCGAACCGGGTCCGGCTCCTCATCATGGGCCTTCTCCTCGCCCTGGCAGCCGCCGCCGGAGCGGTCATGGCGCGGGAGCAGTTCGACACCGCGTTCCACTCGGTCGACGAGCTGCGCGAATACACGTCCGTGCCGGTGCTCGTGTCGATTCCACCGATTGGCCCGATGCCGGCGGGGCGGCGCGTGCGAACCGCGCTGGCGGCCGTCTCGGCTCTCGTCCTGATAGCGCTGGTCGCTTCGTCAGCCGCGTATCTCGCCAACGGCAACGACCAGCTCGTTCGAATGATCGCGTTCTGAGGTGCATGCAATGGCGAAAGCGGCGAAAGTCGACACACACCTGGTCAGCCTGACGGCGCCGGCATCGTTCGCGGCGGAACAGTACCAGGGCCTCCGCCTGACGATCGAGCGTCTGGGGCGGTCGCGCGACCTGAAGGTCATCGCGATCAGCAGTCCCGCGGCCGGGGATGGCAAGACGGTGACGGCCATCAACCTGGCGGGGGCGCTGGCCCGCGGGGGCGACGAGCGCGTCCTGCTGATCGATGCGGACCTGCGCCGGCCGTCGGTCGCCAGACAGCTTGGGCTTGTCGATGCGCGGAAGGGGCTGGCCGACGCACTGGCCGACGGCGGCATCGCGGTCGCCGACGTGGTGCAGCCGCTCAAGGGCTTCAACCTCGACATCGTCACCGCCGGCGTGCCGCGCGGCGGCGTCAGCCAGATCCTCAGGTCGCCGCGCCTCGACGCCTTCATCCAGGAGGCCCGGCAGCGCTACGGCTTCATCGTTCTCGACACGCCGCCGCTGCTCCCCGTGTTCGACTCGGCCCTGCTCGCCAAGTCGGTTGACGGCGTTCTGATGGTCGTGTCGGCGAACCAGACGCCGCGCAAGCTGCTCGGCGAATCGCTGAACATGCTCGAGCCCTCCAAGGTGCTCGGCATCGTCTTCAACCGCGACGAGCGTCCGCTGTTTGGCTACTACAACTCGTATTACCGCGAGTACTTCCCCGACGTGTCGCGGGTTGCCAGCGAGGCGTAACGAGGCCACTAACAAAAGAGACCCATTTCCATGGTTCCCAGGCTTTCAACCACCGTCGATCTGGCGCCGCTGCTCCTCGTGGGCTGGCAGGTCGTGCTCCCGGTCACGGACCTGCCCTACCTGTCATCGCTCATCCTGCTGGTGGCGGTCTTTGCCGTCGCGCGGCTCGTCGCCCGGGAAATCCGGCCGAAGGCGCCGCGCATTCTGATCCTCGGCTCCGGGCCGATGGCGTGGAAGCTGATCGAGGAGGTTGAGAAGCCCAGTTCACCGCGTTACAGCGTCGCCGGGATCGTCAGCGACGAACAGCCGGACGCGGCGAGTTCCGACGCCTCCCGCTGGCTCGGGCCGTACGACCAGCTCGCCGATATCGTTCAGCGCGTGCAGCCGTCACGCATCGTCGTTGCCGTGGCCGACCGCCGCGAGCGGCTGCCGATGCAATCGCTGCTCGAGTCGAGGGTGCGCGGTATCGTCGTCGAGGATGCGATCGATTTCTATGAGCGGCTGACCGGCAAGATTGCCATCGAAGCGCTGCGGCCGAGCGTCCTCATCATGTCGAAGGGTTTCCGAAACCACGGCGTCGCCGAAACCGTGGCGCGCATCGTCAGCATGCTGGTCGCGGCGCTCGGCCTCGTGCTCGTCGCGCCGCTGCTCGCCGCGCTCGCCATTGCGATCAAGCTGGATTCACGCGGTCCGGTCCTCTTCGTTCAGCAGCGTGCCGGCCGCGACGGGCAGCCCTTCGGCCTCATCAAGTTCCGGACGATGCATCCGGCGGAGGTGGCGCGGTCGGAGTGGGTCCTCGACAACCTTGATCGAATTACGCCGATCGGCCGATGGCTGCGCCGGTTCCGCCTCGACGAGCTGCCGCAGCTGCTGAATGTCCTGCGCGGCGAGATGAACCTGATCGGACCGCGCCCGCACCCGACGTCCAACCACGCGGTGTTCGTGGATGAGATCGCCTACTACGGCCTGCGCAACAGTGTGCGCCCGGGTGTGACCGGTTGGGCGCAGGTGCGCTACGGCTACGCCAACAACCTGGAAGAGGAAACCGAGAAGATGCGGTACGACCTCTTCTACATCAAGAACCGGTCGCTCTGGCTCGATCTCCGGATTCTGTTCGAAACGGTCGGCATCATCATCTTCGGCCAGGGCGCCAGCGAAGTCCGTCGGCCGTCGCCGAGCCGCAGCGAGCTCGTGCCCGCGCAGTCCCGGCAGCGTGACGACGTGTCCGGCTATATGCCCTGGCTCGGCAACTCCACCGCCGCCGCCCCGCCGCCGGCGGGTCAGCGCTAAGACAGGACGCTGTGTCACACCTCGAAGCGACCTGGTGGCAGCCCCCTAGCCCGAAACAGCCGAGCGGCGCACGCGCGCTGGTGGCGGCGGACTCCGGCAGCAGCCTGGCATTCTGGGCGCTCGTCGCGTTCACCGCGATTCTGCTGCTGTCGCCGCAGGCGTGGCTGCCGGCGCTCAAAGTCATCCGGATTGCGTTTCTGGCCGCGGGACTGGCGATGGCAGCGCATGTCGCGGATCGCACCATTCACCGGCAATCCATCACGCCGCTGTCCCCTGAAATCGGCATCGTCCTCGCGCTGGTGGCGTGGTCGGTCCTGACGCTGCCGCTCTCCATGTGGCCGGGCGGCAGCGTGCGTGTGCTGACCGACCACTACCTCAAGGCGATCGCGTTCTTCTGGCTGCTGGGAACCATTGTGACGAGCACCGATCGCCTGCGCGCGATGGCGTGGACGCTGGTGCTCTGCTCCGTGCCGCTCGCGGCGACCGGCGTAGCGAATTACCTCTCTGGCGCGACCCTGTCGACTGGCGTCCGCGGGTTCTACCGCATCGAGGGGTATGTCGGCCAGGGTGGCTCCGGCCTCACCGGCAATCCGAATGATCTGGCGCTGATGCTGAACTTGATCGTCCCGCTCGCCGGCGTGCTGGCGTTCGTTTCCCGGGGCATGCGGCGGCTCGTCGCGATTGCCGCGCTGCTGCTTGCGGTTCTCGCTGTCGTCCTGACGTTCTCGCGCGCCGGGTTCGTGACCCTTGCGGCGTCGTTCGTGATGTTCCTTCTGGTGCTCGCGCGCCGGAAGGCGCCGGGCGCGGCGGCCGCGCTGCTCGCGCTCGCGATCTGTATCCCGCCGCTGCTTCCGGCTGGCTACGTCGATCGGCTCAGCACGATCACCAACATCGAGTCGGACAGGACCGGCTCGGCTCAGGGCCGCTGGCGCGACATCCAGGAAGCCGCGGAAGTGGTCGCCAAGAACCCGGTCGTCGGCGCGGGCATCGGCAACGACATCCTGGCGATGAACGTCCAGCGCGGCGACGACTGGACGCAGGTCCACAACGTCTACCTGCAGTACGGCGTCGATCTGGGCATCCCGGGACTGCTGCTGTTCGCGTGGCTGCATCTGCTCTGCTACCGCACGGCGCGTGCGGTCGAGAAGCGCTCCGCGAAGCAGGGGACCAACCGCGACCTCACGCTTCTTGCCGCGGGAATCCAGGTATCGCTGGTCGCATTCCTGGTCGCGGCGATGTTTCATCCCATCGCCTACCAGTTCTATTTCTTCAGCATCGGTGGCCTGGCGGTCGCCCTGCGCAACATCTGGCACGCCGAAGCCGGTCCGGTGACCGGCCTCGCGACCAACAGGGCACTGCCCGGCGGGAGCGCTTCGTGACCCACGCGCGCATCTTGAAAGTCGTCCCGACCCTCATGTGCGGCGGCACGGAGACCCAGTTCATGACGCTGAGCCGCCGGCTGGATCCGGCGCGCTTCGACCTGGAGTTCGCCTGCCTGCGCCGCTGGGGACCCTTCGTCCAGGAGCTGGCGGAGCGACGCATCCCGCTGTCGGAATATAAGGTCGCGACGTTTCGCAGCGTACAAGCGCTCGCGCAGCAGGCGCGGCTGGTGCGGCATATTGCCCGCCGCCGGATCAAGATCGTCCACGCCTACAACTTCTACGGGAACGTGTTCGCCGTGCCGCCCGCGCGGCTGGCAGCGCCGGTGGTCATTGCCTCGATCCGCGACTGCGCGCCGTATCTCACCGCGATGCAGAAGCGCGTGCAGCGCTACGCCTGCCAGTTTGCCGACTGTGTGCTGGTCAATGCCACGGCCGTGAAGGACTGGCTGATAGGCGAAGGCTACGACGCGTCGAAGATCGTCGTGATTCGCAACGGCGTCGACCTTGCCGGCTTCGACTCACCCGCGGACGCAGATCGGATCCGCTGCGAACTGGGCCTGGAGCGGCAGACACCTCTCGTCGCCGTCGTCTCGCGGCTGACCCGCCTCAAGGGGCTGGAGAACCTGCTCGAGGCCGCGGCCATGCTGAAGCCGCAATATCCCGATGTCCGCTTTCTTGTGGTCGGCGAAACGAGCCCGATGGAAGTGCCCTACCTCGACGAGTTGAAGCAGCTCGCCGTACGGCTTGGCGTCGGCGACCGGGTGATCTTCACGGGCCGGCGGTCCGATGTGCCGGCGCTGCTGTCAAGCGTCAACGTCTCGGTGATGCCGTCGCTGAACGAGGCGTTGTCGAACGTGCTGCTCGAATCGATGGCGGCGGGTGCGCCGACGGTGGCAACGCGCGTAGGCGGCACGCCCGAAGCGCTCGTGGACGAACGGACAGGCCTGCTCGTGGCGCCCGGCGATTCGCGCGCCATCGCCGACGCGGTCGGGCGCCTGCTCGACAACCCGTCGCTGGCACACCGGCTCGGCCAGGCGGCTCGTGACCTGATCAAGGACCGCTTCTCGGTGGATCGGATGGTTGATTCCACCCAGGACCTCTACACGGAGCTGCTCGCGCGCAAACAGCGCACGCCGCTCCCGAGGACGGCGTGATGCTCGCGAACGCGCAGATCCTCGACTCCCAGGTCCGCATGAACCCGGACACTGCGCCGAGCACGTGGCCGGTGGCGCGGCAGGAGACGTATGCCGTCGACGTCATCAGCGAGTACCCGGCATTCGTGGCATTCGAGGCCGAGTGGAACGACGCCGCCCGGCGGGCGCGTGTTTCCCATCCCTTCCTCAGCCATGAATGGGTGCGGACGTGGTGGGATGCGTTCAGCACGCCGACCACCCGGCTTTACGTCCAGGTCGTGCGCGCCAACGGCCGCGTGACGGCGATCGCGCCCTTCGTGCGCGACACGGCAGCGATGTACGGGATCCCGGCCCGGCGCGTGCGCTTCATCCACAACGACCACACGCCGCGGACCGACATGATCATCGCGGAAGACCCTGAAGCCTCGTACCGGGCGATCTGGCGGGCGCTCCGGACGGATCGCGAGGGGTGGGACGTGCTGCTCCTCGGTCAGCTCGAGCGGGATTCGAGGACGCACCAGGCTTTCAGGGAGTTTGCCGCGGCCGAGCGTCTGCGCACGGGCACGTGGCGCAGCAACGATTCGCCCTACCTGACGATCACTGGCGCCTGGGACGCCTATCTCAATAGCCTGCCGGCGAAATTCCGCTCGAACCTGCGGAACCGGCTGTCGCGCCTCACCAAGATCGGGCCTGTCTCCCTCGAGATCCTGACCGACCGGCAGGCCATCGAGGCGGCCGCGGAAGAAGCCTGGCGGCTCGAAAGCTCCGGGTGGAAGCGCGAAGCGGGCACGGCGATCGCGTCTGACGCGTCAGTACAACGCTTTTACACCACGCTCATCGAGCGCGGGACCAACGCCGGGTGGCTGCAGCTCCTCTTTCTGACAGTCGGAGATCGCCGGATCGCGACGTCCTACGGCGCCTGCTTCGATAACCGGCTGTTCCTGTTCAAGACCGGGTACGACCCGGAGTTCGCCACCGGCGCGCCGTTCAAGATCCTCACGTCGTTCGCCATCCAGGACGCGTGCGGGCGCGGTCTCTCCGAAGTCGATTTCCTCGGCGACGCCGAACCCTGGAAGCTCGAATGGACGTCGACCAGCCGCGGACACGACTGGTTTTATGTCTTCAGCGACACGATGCGAGCCCAGCTTTTGCATTCGATCAAGTTTCAGTGGCTGCCGGAGTTGAAGCGATGGCGTACGAAGTAAGCGAGGTGGCGTCGGAGGTGGCAGCGACCGCCGCGATCCGCGGAACGTTTGTCCCGACCTACCAGGGACTTTCCGCGGTGGACTTCGTGCGCCCCGCGCCCGCGACGCGAACGGCCTGCTTCCCGTTCAATGTCGACGGCCGGCTCCCCTTCTACCGGGCCCGCAACGCCATCTATCACCTGTTCACCGCGCTGGTCGAACAGAACCCGCGCCTCACCGTGCTTGCGCCCGACTACAACAGCGGCAACGAGATCCTGGCGATGCGCGCTGCCGGCGCCCGGATTGAGTACTGCCCGGTCGACCGCCAGATGCAGCTGGATCCGGAGACGGTTGAACGGCTGTGCGCGCTGCACAACCCGGATCTGCTCTATGTCATTCATTACGTCGGCTGGCCGCAGCCGATGCCGGCGCTCCTCGACCTCTGTCGCCGTCGCGGCATGCTGATGGTGGAGGATTGCGCGCTCTCGCTGCTCAGCGACACGGCAGACGGGCCGCTCGGCTCGCTCGGCGACTGGTCGGTCTTCTGTCTTTACAAGACGCTGCCGCTGCCGAACGGCGCGCTGCTCGTGCAGAACACGCGCCGGCTCGAAGCACTCGAGCGGCTGCCGCTCCGGCACGCGGGATCGGCCTCGGTGCTCGGGCGAACCGCCGAACTGCTGGTGCAACGGATTCGCGGCCGCGCCAACCGCGTCGGCGCGGCGCTCCAGGTGGTCAAGCGCGGTATGGGCCGCGCGGCGGGCGCCCTCGACGTACGGCGCGCCAACGTCGGCGACATCGGTTTCAACCTCGACGAAGTGGATCTCGCGATGTCGGGCGTGTCGGCGCGGCTGCTCGAACGGCTCGACTTCGAAGATATCCGCCGCCGGCGCGTCGCCAACTACCGGCGGCTCGATGCGGCGCTCGATCCGACGGTGCAGCGGGTGTTCAGCGAGTTGCCCGATGGCGTGTGCCCGCTCTTCTTTCCGATCGTCGTCCGCGACAAAGCCGCCGCGGCCCGCGCGCTGCAGCAGCGCGGCGTCGATGCCCTCGAGTTCTGGAACGAGAGCATGGAATCGGGCGCCGAGATGGGAGCCGACGCGCGCTTCCTGCGGACGCATGTTCTCGAGCTGCCGATTCACCAGGACCTCGGACCACGGCACATTGCGCACGTGGCACGCGAAGTGTCCGCGCTGTCGCACAGGCTGGTCGCGTGATGACTCCGCTGACTCAGGCCGTTCGTTCGCCGCACGCGATGCCAGCCCACTCAATTCGTGTGGAAACAATCGACACGGCCTGGGGACTGACGACGCTCCGTCCGCAGTGGAATGCCCTGCTCCGCGCGAGCGCGGCCGACGGTCCGTTCCTCACCTGGGAATGGCTGCACGCCTGGTGGGCGAAGCTGGCCGGGGCCTCGTCTCTGAGAGTCGTCGTGGTGCGTGACGGCGACGAATTGATCGCCATCGCGCCGTTCCGGGTCGCCCCGCACGCGGTACCCTGGTTCTCCCGCGTCGAGTTTCTCGGTACCGGTCACGCCGGATCCGACTATCTCGATCTCATCGTCCGATCCGGACGCGAAGACGATGCGATTCAGGCGATCGCGCGGTTCCTGATGACGCAGCGCATGACGCTGCGGCTCGACCACGTGCCGGAAGCGTCGCTGGCCGCACGCCTCGGGGAGCGGCTCGCGGCCGACGGATGGATCGTGTCCACCACGCCTGACGGGGTATGTCCGCTGATTCCACTGGCCGGGCACACCTGGGACTCCTTCCTGGCCACGCTTGGCTCGGCGCACCGCGCCAACGTGCGCCGGCGGCTCCGTGGCATCGAGCAGCAGTTCCAGACGCGCTTTGAGCTGGTGACGACCGAGGCCGTCCGCAAGAGTGCCCTCGACGCGCTCGCCGGGTTCCACGACCGGCGTTTCAAGGAGCACGGCGGGTCATCGGCGTTCTCGACACCGGCGGTGCGCGCGTTCCAGGACGAGGCCACGCGCCGCGCCCTCGACCGCGGCTGGCTCCGGATGTACGTGCTGCGGCTCAACGACGAGATTGCCGCGGTGATGTACGGCTTCTTCTACAATCGCCAGTTCTACTTCTATCAGCACGGCTTCGACGATCGCTTCTCGCGTCACAGCATCGGGCTGGTGCTGATGGCGCTCACGCTTCGGGCGGCCATTGACGAAGGCGCACAAGCCTTCGATCTGCTGTGGGGCACCGAAGGCTACAAGTCGCTGTGGGCCCGGGAAGCGAGAACGCTTCACCGCATTCAGCTCTTTCCCCCGCACGCCGCCGGCCGGATCCATCGGCGCGCCGTCGAGGCACGGCGCAGGTTCGGACACCTGGCCCGCCGCGTGCTGACCCCTGGAGAACACCGTGTACCCCGCACATAGCGCGCGATGGCGCTGGCACGTCAAAGCGGCCCTCGCCTCGACGATTGCCCGCGCTCACGATTACGGCTTCGCCGCCGCGCTGGCGCGCGGGCGCAAGCGTCCCCTCGTCCTCGGCTACCACCGCGTGGTCGACGACTTCGCCTCGGTTTCGCGCACCGAGATGGGGAGCATGCTCACGAGCACGCGCATGTTCGAGCGCCATCTCGACTGCATCGGCAAGCACTTCCGGTTCGTGAGCCTTGACGAAGTGGGCGCGCACATTTTGAGCGGCGAACCGTTCGACCAGCCGGTGGCCGCCATCACCTTCGACGACGGATATCACGACAACTACGAGCACGCGTTTCCGGTGCTGAAGCGCAAGGGCATCCCGGCGGCGGTGTTCGTCGTGACCGACCTGGTCGGGCGCCGGTTCTGGCAGGCACACGACAAGCTCTATCACCTGATCGCGAAAGCCTTCGCCACGTGGAACGACCCGCGCCGCGAGCTGTCGGCCCTGATGCGCGGGCTTGGCCTGCCGACGGAGCCGATCACGCGCGAGACCACCCGCACGCCGTTGCTGACTGTGTCTGCCCTGCTGCCGGGGCTGCCGATCGCGTCGGTGCGCCGTCTGATGAACGGACTCGAAGCGAACGTGGGCAACGGGTTCTACAACATTCCCCGCACGCTGGACTGGCCCGATCTCGAGGCCATGCGCCGCGGCGGGATCACGATCGGCTCGCATACGAAGAACCATGTGTCGCTGCCGGCTGAATCCGCGGACATCATCGCTGACGAGCTGGCGGGGTCGCGGCAGGTGCTCGAAGCGAGGCTCGGTGAGCCGATTGTGCATTTCGCGTATCCGGGCGGCCAGTTCAACGCGGAGGTCGTCGATGCCGTCGCGCGAGCCGGCTACAAGTTCGGCTACACCGCCTGCCAGCATGGCGACACGAGCCACCGTGCGCTGACAATCGAGCGGCTTCTGCTCTGGGAAGGGTCCTCGGTCGACGGCGACGGCGAGTTCTCACCCGCCATTCTGAACTGCCAGGCGCAGGATTTGTGGCCGCCGGCCCGGAAATGCGACCGCGCGCACGACGCACACAGGCCAGTTTCCGCAGCTTGCCGCGCCGAAGCCGAAGGCCGAGGCGGGCATGGATAACACCTCGCGTCCGGCGCTCCTCCTTGTCATCGGCCGCAGCATCGGCCTTGCCGCCTCGTTTGCAATCGGGATCGTGCTGGCGCGCCTGTTTGAACCGGCCGTGTTCGGCACCTACAAGCAGTTCTTCCTGGTCTACGCGACGCTCTACGGCGTGCTGCAGCTCGGCATGGCTGAAAGCCTCTATTACTTCGTCCCGCGACAGTCGGAGCACACCGGCCCCTACGTCGCCAACGCGATGGCAATGCTCACGGCGGCGGGACTCCTCGGCACTGCCGGGCTCTATGTCGCCCGCGGGCCGATCGGCGCGTGGCTGACCCCGGAGCTCGCCGACTACGTCGTGCCGCTCGGGCTCTTCCTTACGTTCACGTTGGCCTCGACCGTCCTCGAGATCGTCATGGTCTCCCGCCGTCACCACATGGCGGCCGCGGTCACCTACGCGTTCTCGGACATCGTCCGCACGCTGCTGTTCGTGATCCCGGCGCTGACGTTCGCTACACTGCGCGCGGTCTTCGTTGGTGCAACGCTCTTCGCCGGCGTTCGACTGATCGCAACCCTCGTCACCATGGCACGCGAATTCGGCCGCGACTTCCGCATTGATGGGTCGCTGCTCCGCCAGCAGCTCGGCTATGCGCTGCCCTTCGCACTCGCGGTCGGCATCGAGGTCGTCCTCATCAACTACCACCAGTACGTCGTCGCCGGCCGGTTCGACGCGGCCACCTACGCCATGTATGCCGTCGGTTGCCTGCAGATTCCGCTCTTCGATCTGATCTGCACTTCGACGGTGAACGTGCTGATGGTTCGAATGGCCAATGCGGAACGCGGGCGGGAGGCGCTCGCGTTGTGGCACGACACGGTGACTCGCCTGGCGTTCCTGCTCGTCCCGTTGACGGTGTTGCTCCTCATCAGTGCCCACTCGCTGATTGTCGGCTTGTTCACCCAGACCTACGTCGCCAGCGTTCCGATCTTCATGGTGTGGGTGCTGACAATGCTGCCCGGCGTCCTCGCTGTTGACGCGGTGCTGCGCGTGTATGCGCAGACGAGGTTCCTGCTGGTCATGAATCTGGTTCGCTTCGCCGTCGTCGCCGGCCTGATCGGGTGGTTCCTCAACGTCTTCGGCTTGCTGGGGGCGGTGGGTGTGACTGCGCTGGCGATGGCGGTCGTGAAGGTGATGGGCGTCGTCCGCATCGCTCAGTTGATGCGCGTCGGTGCTCGCGAGGCGCTTCCATGGGGGCGCCTGACCCGCATCACTGTGCTGTCGCTCGTGTCGGCGCTGCCGGTGCTCTGGCTGCAGCATCGCGTGGCATGGCACCCGATGATCACGTTTCTGGCGGGTGGAGCCCTTTATTCGGCCGCCTACGCGCTGCTCTCGTTCGGGCCGATGGTTCGCGAGCGCCTGCAACCGGGACTGGCCATCCCAGCGGTAGGTAGTGTCCGGCTTCAGCCGGACCGGGAATAAGGAGAACTCTCGTGTGTGGCATTGCCGGGATCGTTCGCTGGGATAATCGCCCCGTTCTCGAGCACGAGATTCGCGCCATGTGCGGCGCGATGGTGCACCGTGGGCCTGACGACGAAGGGATCTACCTGGGCGACGGCGTCGCCATTGGCATGCGCCGCCTCAGCATCATCGATCTCAGCAACGGCCACCAGCCGGTCTCGAACGAAGACGGATCGGTGTGGATTGTCTTCAACGGCGAGATCTACAACTACCAGGAGCTGCGACGGGATCTGATCACCCGCGGCCACAGCTTCCGCACCAACAGCGACACCGAGACGATCGTTCACCTCTACGAGGAATACGGCGCGGGCTGCGTGGACTACCTGCGCGGCATGTTCGGGTTCGCCATCTGGAACACCCGGACGCGCGAAATGCTGCTCGCGCGCGACCGCCTCGGCATCAAGCCGCTCTACTACGCCGAGCGGAACGGCGAGCTGCTCTTCGCGTCGGAGCTGAAGCCGATCCTCCAGATCGAGGGCGTCGACCGGTCGCTCAACTGGCAGGCTGTCGGCCACCTGTTCACATATCTGGCGACACCCGGCGATCAGAGCATCGTCGACGGCGTGAAGAAGCTCGAGCCCGCCCGGGTCGCGATCGCGCGCGCGGGGCGTCCGCTGCAGATTCAGCGCTACTGGGACGTCGCCTTCGATCCGAACGAGAACGCGACCGAAGGCGAGCTGGTCGAGCAGCTGCGCGCGATCCTGAACGAATCGGTGGTCCTCCATCAGGTCAGCGACGTCCCGGTCGGCGCCTTCCTCAGCGGCGGCATCGATTCGAGCGCGGTGGTCGCGATGATGGCGAAGCCGGCCGCCGGCCGCCTCAAGACCTTCTCGATCGGTTTCGCGGAAGCGAGCTTTGACGAACTCTCGCACGCGCGGACCGTAGCGAAGCAGTTCGGGACCGACCATTACGACCTGGTGCTGCGGCCGGACGCCGTGCAGATCGTCGAGGAGCTCACTTGGTATCTCGACGAGCCGTTTGGCGATACGTCGGCGATTCCGACCTACATGGTGTCGAAGCTGGCGGCCGAGCACGTCAAAGTCGTCCTGAGCGGCGACGGCGGCGATGAGCTCTTTGCCGGCTACGACAAATACCTCGTCGAAGGCCGTGAGCGCGCCTACGACCGGCTGCCCGGCGCGGTGAAGCAGATCGCCGGCGCTGTGGGCGGGCTGATGCCGCATGGAATGAAGGGACGGCGATTCCTGCGCCATCTGGCACTCTCTGGGGCGGATCGGTATCTCGACGCGCAGTCGCTGTTCCACGCGGACGAGATGCCGAGCCTGTTCCAGCGGGAGGCGTTCGAACAGATCGCTTTCGAGCCGGCTAAAGCCGGCCCCCGCACTTCCATCGTAGGGGCCGGCTTTAGCCGGCCCGGGGGACACTCGACTGACTGGCTCTCCGCCATCCAGTATCGCGACCTCCATCACTACCTCCCGCTCGACATCCTCACCAAGGTCGATCGCATGACGATGGCGCATTCGCTGGAGGCGCGGCCGCCGCTGCTCGATCACAAGCTGGTGGAGTTCGCAGCGACCATTCCGGCGCGCTTTCGTCTGAATGGCGGCACGACCAAGTACCTGTTCAAGCAGGCGATGCGCGGTGTGCTGCCGGATTCGATCATCGACCGGCAGAAGCACGGCTTCGCGGTGCCGATTGCCCGCTGGTTCCGGGGTGAGCTCGCCGGCTTCGCGCGCGACGTGCTGTTATCGGACACCTGCCGTCAGCGCGGCATTCTCGACGCGCGTTTCGTCGAAAAGCTCCTCCAGTTGAACGCCCGGGGACGCGATCTGGACCTGCAGCTCTGGACCGCGCTGTCCTTCGAGATGTGGTGCCGTCGATTCCTCGATGCGACACCGGCGCCGGCCGCGCAACCGCTCGAATTGAGCGTCGCATGAATAACGCCTCTCCTTTCCCGCTCGAGCCGTCGCTGCCGCCGCTCTCGCATGCCGAGCGCCGCGACCGCGGCGGCCTGCGCCGGATACGGGACATGCGGTTCGCGGAGCTGGCCTACCGCGGCTGGCAGGAGGCGTCGAAGTGGCTCGAGCGCGTCGCGCCGATTGAATTGCCCGAGCATCCCGAAGCCCTGCTGCGCAAGCACGCCCCCGAACTTGCCGATCCGGTCGAGGCCCTGCGGATCCTGCGCGACCTGGCGCCGCAACGTTTCTTTGCCGGCGCCACGCATGCGGAGATCGGCGCGCTGATCTCCTCACGTTTTCCGGACGACCGCGCGGCGCTGATCGCGACCGCCGACGCCCTGGTGAAGCGCCATTTCAACCTGCTCGGCTACCGCACCCTCTGGTTCGGCGACCCGATCGACTGGCATCTCGACCCGGTGCGCGGCAAGCGTGCGCCGCTCGTGCCGTGGAGCGTCCTCGACACCGGCGACGAAGAAGCGGTGGGCGATCCACGGCTGGTCTGGGAATTGAACCGGCATCAGTGGCTGGTCCGCCTCGCCCAGGCCTTTAAGGTCAGCGGCGATCAGCGCTACGCCGAGTCGTGCATGCGCGCGATCGACGCCTGGCTCGATGCAAACCCTCCGGGCGTTGGCGTGAACTGGGCCAGCAGCGTCGAAGTATCGCTGCGAATGATGTCGTGGTGCTGGGCGCTGATGCTGCTGCGCGAGTCGCCCGTCGTCACCGGCGCGTGGGTCCAGCGAATGCTCGCCGCGATCTGGCTGCATGCAACGCACGTCCGGCGATATCTCTCGTATTACTGTTCGCGCAACACCGACCTCACCGGCGAGGCGCTCGGTCTGTTCTACGCCTCGACGCTGTTTCCCGAATTCCGCGACGCCGAGCGCTGGCGCGAAGTCGCCATCCGGACGCTCGTGGCGGAAAGCGACGCCCAGATCTGCAGGGACGGCGTGCACTTCGAGCAGTCCACCTGCTACCACTGCTACAGCGTCGACACCTACCTCCATTTCCTGCTTCTGGCGGAACGGAACCGCATCAATGTCCCGGAGCACGTCCACGAGCGCGTGCGACAGATGATCGAGTTCCTCGTTGCCATCCGCCAGAGCGACGGGACGATTCCCGCGATTGGCGATGACGACGGCGGCAGCCTGCTGCCGTTGACGGATCGGTCCACGGCGGACGGCCGCGGCCGGTTCGCCGTCGCCGCGGCACTGTTCCGGCGGCGCGATTTCGTCTCGGCGGCCGACGGGCCGACGCTGGAGGTAGCGTGGCTGCTGGGTCCAGATGCCGCGGGCGCGGTCGATGACGGCCCGGGCGCGGCGCCCGCATACGACTCTTCTCGCGTGTTCCCCTCGGGCGGCTATGCCGTGATGCGCAGCGGCTGGGAGCCAGACGCTCACCAGGCCATCGTGGATATCGGGCCGATCGGCTGTCCCGTCAGCGGCGGCCACGGGCATGCGGATCTGCTCAGCATCCAGTGCTCGATCTTCGGCGAGCCCTGCCTTGTCGATGCCGGGACGTACTCGTACGCAGGCGAATCGCCATGGCGCGACTTCTTCCGCAGCACCGCCGCGCATAGCACCGTGATTGTCGACGGCGCCAGCCAGGCAGAGCCGGCCGGCGCCTTCGGGTGGAACGGCCAGCCGCGGGTACGCCTGCGCGAATGGCACTCAACGCCGGAATTTGACTTCCTCGACGCCGAGCACGACGGTTACCTCTCGTTGCCCGACCCGGTCGTCCATCGCCGCCGCGTCATCTTCGTCAAGCCCGGCTATTGGATCCTGATAGACGACCTGTCGGGGGCCGCCCACCACCAGGTGGACCTCACCTTTCAGTTCGGTCCGCTCGATGTCACTTTGGGCACTCACCCGTGGGCTCGGGCCCAGACGCCCGAAGGGCGAGTCCTGTGGATTTCCCCATTTCCCTCGGCACCGGTTCGTCCATCTCTCAAAAGTGGTGAGCTGATGCCTCCAAGAGGCTGGATTTCAAGGGAATACGGGGAAAGACACCCGGCACCGATGTTGATCTATTCGTTCAACGTGGCTCTACCGTGGCGGATCGTGACCCTCCTCCTCCCAGACCGTCAGGGTCAGCCGGTCCCGCCGGCCGTACGCGGCCTCTACGACGATGCGGGACTTCCAATCGGCGTGGCATTCGAACGGCCGCGCCGGGTAGTCAGGTTTGACGATCGAGCGGTCTCCGTGGAGCGCGAGTAGCGATGCAGATTCTGTGGGTGAAAATGGGCGGGCTGTGGCCCTCGACGACGGGAGGCCGCGTGCGCAGCCTTCAGATCGTCTCTGAGTTGGCACGCCGCCACCAGGTGACGGTGGTGACGACGCACGGAGCTGGCGACGACCCTGAGGGTCTCAAGCGCCAGTTGTCGCATTGTCATGAGGTCGTGTCCTACCCGTACATTGTTCCCAAGCTCGGCAGCCCCGCCTTCCCCGCCGCCGTCGCGCGTTCGTGGATGTCGAAATACCCGGTGGACCTGTGGAAGTGGCGCGAACCGCAGGTGCGGAACAAGGTGCGGTCGCTCCTCGACAGCGGCGGGATCGACCTGTGCGTGAGTGACTTTCTGTTTGCCGCGGCAAACGTCCCGACCGGCGGCAACGTGCCGGTAGTGCTCTTCGAGCACAACGTCGAATACATGATCTGGCAGCGCCTCTGCGCGCTGGAGACGCGTCCGTGGCGCCGTGCGCTGTTCGAGATCGAGTGGCGGAAGCTGCGCGCGCGCGAAGCGGACGCGTGTCGCGAAGCCGACCTCACGATTGCGGTGTCGGAGGACGACCGCCGCCGGCTCGAAGCGCTCGCGCCCGGCATCCGTGCGGCCTCGATTCCTACAGGCGTCGATACCAGCTACTTCATGCCAGATGGACGACCAGAGTGCGCCAATCGCCTGGTGTTCAGTGGCTCGATGGACTGGCACCCGAACGAGGACGCAGTGATCTATTTTGCCGACGCGATCCTGCCGCGCATTCGCGCCGAGATCCCCGACGCCACGCTGACGGTTGTCGGCCGCAATCCGACCGCCCGCCTGCGCGAGGCGGCGGCGCGCGCGGGAATCGACGTCACCGGCACGGTTGACGATGTCAGGCCGTCGATTGGAGACGCCGCAGTCTACGTGGTACCGCTGCGCGCTGGCGGCGGCACGCGGCTGAAGATCTTCGAGGCATTGGCGATGGCCAAACCTGTCATTTCGACGACTGTGGGCGCGGAGGGGCTCGGCCTCGAGGACGGACGGCACTTCGTCGCTGCCGACGACCCGGAGACGTTCGCCGACTCGGTCATCGGCCTGTTGCGCAATCCCGAACGGAGGCGCGCGCTCGGCCAGGCTGGGCGCGATCTGGTGGAAGCCTATTACTCGTGGCCGACGATCGCCCGCGAGTTCGAAGAACGCTGTGAAGAGGTGGTAGCGCTGCATGCACACGAACGGGGACCGGCCTACAGCCGTGCTGATTTGTCACGAGCAGGACTCTCTCGACGTCGAGGGGCTCGCGTCGTGGCTGGCGAGCACCCTGAGGTTAGCTGGTCTCATCATCATTCGTGATACGCCAGGGCGGCTGTGGCGCGCCTCCCGGCGCGAGATTCACCGCATCGGCTGGCTCAAGTTCCTCGACGTCATCGCCTTTCGCGCGTATACGCGGCTGCGCCTGAAGGCCGCGGACGAGGCGTGGAAGACGCAAGCCGTCGCGCGCCTGCGCGATCGCTACCCCGCCGATCTGCTGTCGGTGCCGCGCGTCGTCGTGTCGACCCCCAACAGCGCAGAGGCGCGCGCGTTCCTGCAGGAGCGGCGCCCGGACCTCGCCATTGCCCGCTGCAAGGTCATTCTGAAACGCGAGATCTTCGAGATTCCGCGTGTCGGCACGTTCGTCATGCACCCCGGCATCTGCCCGGAATATCGCAACGCGCACGGATGCTTCTGGGCGCTCGTCAACCGCGACCTCGACCGCGTCGGCATGACGCTGTTGAAGGTTGACGCCGGTATCGACACCGGGCCCGTCTATCTTCACGGCACCTGCGACATCGACGAGGTCAGAGAGACCCACACTGTGATTCAGCACCGCGCGGTGATCGAGAACCTCGACGAAATCGGCGCCATCCTGCGCGCACTCTGTCGCGGCGAGCAGGTGCCGACCGTCAACACCGAAGGACGTCGCTCGGCGACGTGGGGCCAGCCAAGGCTGACTGACTATCTGCGCTGGAAATGGGCCGCCGGGTCCGCTTTGCGGAACCCGGCCTACGTACGTGGGGCGGGTTCCGCGAAGCGGACCCGCCTCGTTTGATGATGGGCACGGTATCGCTGCTGTTTCATGACGTCTACGCGAAGGATCCGCGGGAGAGCGGCTTCGCGTCCGACGCGGCGGATCGCTACAAGCTGTCCGTAGAGGTATTCGACGCGCATCTCGACGCCATCGCCGGCGTGGGCGACGTTCCGTTCCTGATCACGGTTGATGACGGCGGAGTGTCGTATTACACAACGGTGGCGGACCGTCTCGAGGCGCGCGGGTGGCGCGGCTACTGCTTCGTCTCGACCAATCAGATCGGAACGCGCGGATTCCTTGACGCAGCGCAAATACGCGAGCTCGATCGGCGCGGGCACATCATCGGCAGCCATTCCGCCTCGCATCCCACCCGCTTCAGCGCCTGCTCGCCGGAACAGATGCGCGAGGAGTGGACGATCAGCCGCCAGGTGCTCGAAGACATCGTCGGCCACGACGTCACGCTGGCATCCGTCCCCGGCGGGTATTACTCGAGGGCCGTGGCACGGTCCGCCCGGGACGCCGGACTGCAGCTGCTCTTCAACTCAGAGCCCGTCACCAGCCTCAAGAGCGAAGGCGGCTGCACCGTCACGGGCCGGTTCACCATCCGGCGCGGCGATCCGCCGGCGATGTCCCGACGGCTGCTGCTGCCGTCTCCCTGGGCGCGATGGGGCGCGTGGACGGCATGGAACGCCAAGGGACTGGTGAAGCCGATCCTTGGACCTGCGTACATGCGGGTGGCCGACCTGGTCGCGGGGCATGAATAACATGATGCGAATTGTCTTCGTCGCCGGCACCGTCGCCCTGCTCGCCGGCACAGCCGACTTCGGCCCGCTCTATCCGCAAGCCACTCAGGATGCGCCGGCTTCCGTCGCGCAGGGACGCGACGATGCAGGACCGCCGGATCTGCCGAAGGAGACGGTTGACGTTCCGGCGATCACCGTCACGGGACGGACAATTCATGTCCCAGCGAATGGCAATCTGCAGAAGGCGATCGACGACGCCAAGCCCGGGGATGCGATCACGCTTGCGCCTGGCGCCACCTATCGCGGCAACTTCCAGCTGCGCCGAAAGGACGGCAACGGCTGGATCGTGATCGGATCCGCGGCGAGCGATCTGCCGGCCCCGGGGACGCGAGTGAACCCGTCGGATGCGCCGAAGATGCCGAAGATCGTCGCCGATTCCGGCTACTGGGTGTTCAAGGCAGAGCCCGGCGCGCACCACTATCGGCTGGTCGGCCTCGAGATCGCCCCGGCAGACGGAAAGTCGCTGACCAACCTGGTGGAGCTTGGCGGCGGCGACGAGCGGGGGGTCGAAGCGCTGCCCCATCACATCATCGTCGAGCGCTGCTATCTGCATGGCGATCGCATGGAAGGCGCCCGGCGCGGTCTCTCGCTCAACGCGGCCCACGTCGCCCTGGTCGACTCTTACCTGTCGGATTTCAAGGAGCGCACCACCGACGCACAGGCGGTGTCGGGATGGAACGGTCCCGGGCCGTTCCTGATCGAGGGCAATTACCTGGAAGCGTCGGGTGAGAACATCATGTTCGGCGGCGGCGATCCGTCGATTCCGAACCTGGTGCCGTCAGACATCGTCATTACGCGCAATCACCTGAGCAAGCCGCTCCGCTGGAAAAAAGGCGAGTCCTCCTTCGAGGGGACCGAGTGGGCGGTCAAGAATCTTTTCGAGCTGAAAAACGCGCGCCGCGTCCTGGTGGACGGCAACCTGCTCGAATACAACTGGCCGCAGGCGCAGAACGGCTTCGCGATCCTCTTTACGGTGCGCAACCAGGACGGCGGTGCGCCGTGGTCCGTGGTCGAAGACGTCACTTTCAGCAACAACGTCATTCGTCACGTCGCGGCCGGCATCAACATTCTCGGACGGGACGACAACCACAAGAGCGAGCAGGCGCAGCGCATTGCGATTCGCAACAACGTATTCATGGACGTGGGCGGCGCCTGGGGCTTTGGCCGGCTCTTCCAGCTTCTCGAGGGCACCCACGGCGTCGCCATCGTCAACAACACCGCGTTCCAGACTGGAAGCCTGCTCTTCGGCGGCGATCATCCCCCCCACACCGGGTTCGTCTTCGAAGGGAACGTGGTGCCCCACAACGAGTATGGGATTACCGCTTCAGGTACCGGCCCCGGCAACGACACATTGGCCAAGTTCTTCCCCGGCGCGGTGTTCCGGGGCAACGTGCTGGTGGGCGGAAACCCCACAAACTACCCGCCAAACAACAGTTTTCCTGCCTCGCTTGCCGCTATCGGCGCGACAACACCTCAGCCTGGCGCAAAGCTTGCCCTGCCCCAGCTGACGTTACGCGGCTCGACCGGACGAGGCGGCACTGAGGGCCGTCCACCGGGAGCCGACATCGCGGCAGTTCAAAAGGCCCTCGGGCCGCTGGTGAACCGCCTGGGGAGTTAGCGTGGGCATTGGAAGCTTGGCAGGATGGGTGTTCTGGGCGTCGGCAATCCTGCTGGTTTACGTCTACGTCGGCTATCCCCTCCTGGCGGCGGTGCGTGCGAAGCTGGCGACCCGCCCGCGCCTGCGCGCCCCGATCGAGCCGTTCGTCTCCATCGTCGTCATCGCCAATAACGAAGAAGAGCGGATCGGCGCCCGCATCGAAAACCTGCTGGCGCTCGACTATCCCGCCGGCCGCCGCGAGATCGTCATCGCCTCGGATGGATCGACGGATTCCACGGTTGCGCGCGCCCGCCTCTATGAAAGATGCGGCGTCAGCGTGCGGTCCTTTGCGGCGCGGCGCGGAAAGTCAGCGGTCCTGAACATCGTCGTCCCCGGACTGCGCGGCGACGTCGTGTTGTTCGCCGACGCGCGGCAGCGGTTCGACAGGGACACGCTGCGCGCACTTGTCGGGAATTTTGCCGATCCAGCCGTCGGAGCGGTCAGCGGCGAGCTCGTGATCGCGACCAGCGATCGCACCGCCGCCGCCGGACGCGGCAGCGCGTTTTACTGGCGCTACGAGAAATTCATCCGGTCGACCGAAGGCCGCGCCGATTCGACCATCGGCGCCACCGGCGCCATCTACGCCATCCGCCATGAGCTCTTCGAGCCGATCCCTGACGACACGATTCTCGACGACGTGCTGATTCCGCTGCGGATCGTGCGCAGGGGTTACCGCGTGCTGTTCGAGCCGCGGGCTCGTGCCTACGACTCGGCGTCGGCGACCGCGCAGCACGAGTTCGTCCGCAAGGCGCGGACGATTGCGGGGACGTTCCAGCTGTTCTCGCGCGAGCTGTGGCTGTTCAACCCGCGGCGCAACCGGCTCTGGATCGAAACAATGTCGCACAAGGCGCTGCGCCTGGCGCTGCCGGTGCTGCACGCGACACTGCTGGTGGCGAGCGCGGCACTGGCACCGACTGGCTCATGGTTCTACCAGGCGGCGTTCGCCGGCCAGGCCACGTTCTACGCCGCGGCGATCATCGGCTACACCCAGGGCTGTAACCCTCGCCGCTCCTTCATCGTCACGGTGCCCTGCGCCATCTGTCTTCTCAGCTGGGCGACTGTCGTCGGGTTCGTACGCTTCCTCACCAATCGTCAGCAGGTCACATGGGAACGAATCGCCGCGCCTGGCGTCTCGTCCACAAAGGCGGCATAACCCCTTTTCAGGTTCCTCGAGGTTCCAAGGTTTCGCAACATGAACGGACCCGGTCTCGCACTTGTTTCGCTATCGCTGCTCATCATCACGTCCTGCGGCGGCGTGACGACGCTGTCACCGACCGCGCCGTCGGGGGCGTTCTCGCAGACGACCGCGGCAGTTGCGCTGCCTGCGGCACCGGTGCCGTCTCCGGGTCCTGCCCCAGTGCCGGCGGCACAGACCATCACCGGCGTCGTTCGTTCAATAGGTGCCGGCGCGTCGCCGTGCTGGGCGGACCGGTATCCGTGCCAGATCTACGACTTCACACTGTCGCAGGCCGGCGCGATCGAAGTGACGTTGACGTGGGAGGGCCAGCCGCGTGCATTGATGCTGCAGCTGTACTGGGCGGGAGAAGGACTGGCCCACGAGGACATCGCCCCGCGGATCGGTCCGTCGAGAATCAGCTTCCGGCGGCCGCTGATGGAAGCCACCGGCTATCGTCTGCGCGTCGTCAGCCTCGAACCCGAGAACACCATCCCGTTCTCGCTGACGATCAACTACTAAGGGTCAAAGGGGTCAGACTCA
>Ga0114129_10001201_pt1 | contig 34370 bp, 22 predicted proteins | sample RhiMetdeltSRZDD1_FD_80071 | JGI IMG/M metagenome (GOLD analysis project Ga0114129, IMG submission 80071) | Populus rhizosphere microbial communities from Tennessee, USA - Rhizosphere MetaG P. deltoides SRZDD1 (version 2) (version 2) | ecosystem: Host-associated > Plants > Roots > Rhizosphere >...
AACGCCCGCCTACATGTCCCCGGAGCAGATCCTTAGGAAGCCGATTGACGCGCGAAAGGGACTCCTCCCCCTGGGCGCGATGCTCTTCGAGATGCTCTCCGGCAAGTCCCCCTTCGAAGCGAGCGGGCCAACGGAGACCCTCGCGAGAGCGTTATCGGAGCGTCCGCCCGCGCTCGGTGGCTCACCAGCCGTCATCGCGATCGATCGCATTGTCCAGCGCGCGCTCGCGCGAAATCCCGACGATCGCTATCAGGACGCCGCGTCCATGGCGCACGAGCTGCGCGGCGCGCTGCGCTTCGTCGATTCGGGCGCCACGACAGCCGCGCAGCCGATTCGACGGGTGATCGTACTGCCGTTCCGCCTCCTCCGGCCCGATCCGGAAATTGACTTTCTCGCGTTCGGTCTCGCGGATGCGATCAGCGCCTCACTCTCCGGCACGGAGACGCTCGTCGTTCGATCGAGCCTTGCCGCGGCGAGATATGCGGGAGCGTTGCCGGATCTCGCCGTGCTGGCCGCCGAAGCGGACGTCGATCTCGTCGTGAGCGGCACCACGATGCGTGCGGGGGATCAAATACGCGTGACCGCGCAGCTCGTCGAAGCGCCGCGCGGCACGCTCCTGTGGTCCCACACGCAGCAGGCGAAGCTTACGGACCTGTTTCAGGTTCAGGACGATCTCGCGCGACACATCGCACACTCCGTGAGCGCGTCGCTCGGCGGCACGACCGGCGCCGAACGGGCGCCGCGGGGCCGCGCGCACGAGCTGTTCCTGCGCGCCAATCAGCTTGCATTACAGCCAAGCGGCTGGCAGCGCGCACGGGAGCTGTACGAAGAAGCTGTGAAGGAAGACCCCGACTTCGCGCCGTCGTGGGCGCGGCTCGGCCGGGTCTACCGGCTCATCTGGAAATACTCCGGCGATCCGGGTGCCATTCCGTACCTCGATCGCGCCGATGCCGCGCTGAAGCGCGCCCTGGAGATCGATCCCGATCTCTCGATGGCGCTGAACTACTACGCCTACCATGAACTGGAGCTCGGTCGATCTCGTGATGCGCTCGTCCGGCTCCTCGAGCGCGCGGGTCGGGTTCGGTCGGATCCGCACCTGCTCGCCGGCCTCGTGCAGGTGTGCCGCTACTGTGGATTGCCCGACGCGTCGATCGCGGCCCACGATCACGTGCGTCGACTCGATCGCGTCATGCAGACGAGCATCGCACACACGTACTGGCTGAAAGGGGACTACGCTCGCGCCCTGGAGCTCGTGCCGATCTCTCCGGCTCCGGCGCTGGTCGGCCTCCTGCTGGCGTCGGTAGGCCGGGACGACGAAGCGATCGCGTCGCTCCAGGAAGACGAGGCGAGAGGACCGAGCGCTGCGGCAGATTTCGCTCGCACCGTCCGGTTGGCGTTGCAGCAGCGACATGAAGAGGCGCGAGTCATCATGCGGCGCTACGCCGTCCTTCCGACGTTCCTCGATCCGGAGGGCTGGTTTCACATATCCCAAGTCGCGGCGCGCATAGGCGATCACGACGATGCGATGGCAGGGCTGTCGAAAGCGGTCGATGGAGGCTACTGCGGGCTTCCGGCACTCGAAGTCGATCCCTGGCTGGACCCCCTGCGAGGTCGATCGGATTTTCGGCACCTGATCGATCGCGCCGAGGCCAGCCGTCGTGCCGCGCTTGACACCTTCGTCGGCGCCGGCGGCGAACGATTCCTCGGCGTACCGGTTCGCTGACCGTCCAGCTTGCCTTTTCTGCCACGCTCATTCGATGCTGACGCATATCGGTTACCCATACTCATGCCAAGGAGAAGGTCATGAAACGGACATACGCAACGATCGTGGCGCTGGCAGTGGCAATCCTGCTTCTGCTCACGCCGGGCTCTGCGCTTGCGCAGGCCACGTCCAAGGGTAAGGCAGCGGCGGACACCGCACACAAATCCGCCCCTCTCGATCTCAACACGGCGACGAAGGAACAGCTCGCGACCCTGCCGGGGATCGGCGATGCCTACGCGCAGAAGATCATCGACGGCCGGCCGTACAAGGCGAAGAACGAGCTCGTCACGAAGAAAATCATTCCAGAGTCGACCTACGACAAGATCAAGGATCACGTGATCGCGAAACACGAATCCACTAAGTCCAAGGAGAAGACAAAAGACAAGAAGTAAACGAGTCGCCTGCTCATTCAGCACCGATGCCGAGGTAAGTCCGCAGCTTCTCGTCGTCGAAGCGGGCCTCGGCATCGGGCTCTCGTGTCACGAGTGAGGCCACGATTGCGCATAGAAAACTGACCGGCATCGAGACGATCGCCGGATTGCGCAGCGGAAAGATCGGCGCACTATTGTGGAAGAGGTCCACCCACACGGTCGGACTGAGCAGGATCAGCGTGACTGACAGAACCGCGCCAGCGAGGATCGAACAGACCGCGCCGGCCGTGTTGAATCGGCGCCACACGATCGACAGAAGCAGTGGGGGAAAGTTGGCGCTGCAGGCAATCGCAAACGCCAGACCGACCATGAACGCGACGTTCTGGCCTTTGAAGAGAATCCCGAGAACGACAGCAACCACACCAAACAGCACCGTGGCCATGCGAGCGATCCGGATCTGTTCCGCTTCGCTCGCACGACCTTTCCTGATCGCCTGCGTGAAGATGTCGTGAGACAGGGCGCTCGCGCCCGCGAGCGTCAGTCCGGCAACGACCGCGAGGATGGTCGCAAAGGCGACCGCAGCGATGAACCCCAGGAAGGGCGTTCCGCCGAGCAGCTCCGCGACGAGCGGCGCTGCCATGTTGCCGCCTGAATCAATCCGCCCGATCACCTCTCGCCCGACCAGCGCGGACGCGCCGAAACCCACGATCGGAATGATCAAGTAGAAGTACCCGATGAAGCCGGTCGCGTAGAGCACGGAATCTCGCGCAGCACGCGCGTCCGGCACGGTGTAGAAGCGCATCAGGATGTGCGGCAGGCCGAGCAATCCAAACATCAGCGCAAGGCCGAGGGAGACCGCGTCGACAGGATCGGTCACGAGTCCTCCGGGCTCGAGTGCCGCCGTGCCATATCGTGTGGCAACCGCGCCGTACAGCTCGCCGAGCGAGAAGTGAAACTGAGCGAGCACGATCACTGTCAGCAGTGAAACGCCGAACAGCAGCAGAATGGCTTTGATGATCTGCACCCACGTGGTCGCGATCATTCCACCGAAGAGGACGTACGCGAGCATCACCGCGCCGACCGACACCACCGACCATTCGTAGGACAGGCCGAACATCAATCGAATCAGGTTGCCGGCGCCGACCATCTGCGCGAGCACGTAGAACAGGAGCGTCAGGATGCCGCCGAACGCCGACGCCACACGAACGGGCACTTGCCGCAACCGGAACGCCACGACATCGGCGAACGTGAACTTCCCGAGATTTCGCAGCGGCTCGGCAATCAGGAACATCAGCGCGGGCCAGCCGACGAGCCATCCCGTCGCGTAGATCATCCCGTCGTAGCCGCGCAGCGCGACGAGGCCGGCAATCCCGAGAAAGGACGCCGCGCTCATGTAGTCGCCTGCCAGGGCGAGGCCGTTCTGCAATGGACTGACGGACCGCCCCGCGGCGTAGAACTCGCGCGTCGATCGGGTCCGTCGCGCCGCCCAAAACGTCACCGCCAGCGTCAGCGCGACGATGATGAGGAAGAACAGGACGGCAGACGCAGTAGGTGTGCCCAGCGTCGTCTGCATGAAGGGTCAGCGGGTCTCCAACTGCCGCCGAAGCCGGGCGACTTCGGCATCGTAGTGGCGGTTCGCCCAGACGACGTACACCGCCGTGAGAATCCAGGCGATGACGATCACCGCGGCACCAACGGGGATCCCAAGTGTGGTGAACGTCCCGATTCGCCGGGACAGGAACGCACGATCGATCGCAACCAGAATGATGTACCCGTAGTAGGTCAGGAATAGCAGCGCTGTGAGAAGAAGCGATATCCGCCATCGCCGCCTGACGAGTTGGCGGAACTCAGCGGACTCGAGCTGCTCATGTGCAGTCTTCAATTGACGAGTCATCGTGCGACGTATTTTACCTTTTTGCCTTTTTCGCTTTTCTTTTCTTAATGCTCGTGGGGCCCTACTGCCCTCACCCTTCCCCCTTTTCCCTTATCCCTTTTCCCTTATCCCTTTTCCTTTTTCCTTTTTCCCTTTCCCTCCTCCCCTTTCCGGCGCGTTCGTTAACACTGCGCCGGGCTCCGCGTCCTCCTGTAAAAAGGAGGTTCGAATGAACCGTTACGTTCGCTCTTGTTTGCTCAAAGCCGCCGTCGCGACGGTGACGCTTGCGGTCGCAACTCCGGCACTCGCCGGCCCGCCGCTCCTGTGTCATCCGTTCGAAATCGGCACCGCACGCTCGCTGCCATGGAACGGCTCGGACAGTTGGTGGCAGGGCCGCACGGACTACAAGCTCGAGAACCTCGTCGCCGACACTGAAGCCTTGCTGACGCCATCTACGCCCGTCATCGTGCGCATGGAGACCCTTCGGCGGGCGGCATTGTACGCGAGCGCCGACAGCACCGTCGCCTCGCAACTCCTGCGCCGTCTGATGACACGAGCGCAGGCGGCCGAAGAGGGAAGCCCAGCCAGCGCGCTGGCATGGCTCGACGCCGCATACGTCGCGGAAGCGTTTCGCGAGGTGACGATGCTCTCTGGAATGTCCGAGTTCCGCGACCGGATCGGCGGAGTACGGGCAGCGCTCGGGGACGCTGATGGATACGCGCTGATTCGCAAGAGCATTGCCGCCCGCCCTGACGATCCCTCCATTCAGTTCGCCGCCGCGTTGATTGCGGCCGACAAGAATCGCACTGCCTATGACGAGCACGCCGCGAAAGCACGAGCCGGAGCCTCGCGCGATCCGCTGCTCGCAAGGAACATCAATAAGGTGTCATAACCCGCGACGGGTTCGCAGGTTCCAGCGTTCCAGGTCAGGGCCGCGTCTGCGATCGGACAACATCGTCCCAGTACCGGACGACGACGGTTCTGGTCGAATCTCAACGACTGGCTTTCGAGGCCTAAGCCCTGGCCGATCCCGACGGCCGGCTGGAACACGGTTTGTATTCCTGGAACCCGGAACCGGGAATCTGTGAACCTCTCCAGCGACCTGCTCTACGCGGTTCGGATTCTGCGCAAGAACGTGGGCTTCACGATTGTGGCGATTGCCACAATCGCCTTGGGGGCAGGAGCGAATACTGCCACGTTCAGCATCGTTGATACGGTGGTCTTTCGCCCGCTGCCCTATAAGGATCCCGACCGGCTCGTCAAGATTCACAGCAAGTCTTCGACGCAAGCGATTGACGACGTGTCCTGGCCGGAGTTTGAAGACATCCGCGATCAGAACGACGTGTTCGAACAGGTCGCCGCCGATGACGGAAGCGGTTTCACGATCACGCACCAGGATGGATCGCGCGAGTCGATCAATGGCGCGTTCGTCACGATCAACTGGCTTTCGACATTCGGCGTTCAACCGATTCTGGGGCGCGACTTCCTCACAGAGGAATCGCGACCGGGTCGGGACCGCGTGGCCATCCTCGGCAACGCCTACTGGCATCGGCGCTTCACGTCGGATCCGCACGTCTTAGGCAAGACGATAACCGTCGACGGCGTGCCTTTCACGATCATCGGCGTCCTGCCCCCCAACATCCTGAGGAGCAGCGCCGATTTTCTGAAGCCGCTCGTGTCCGATGAATACCCTCACGTGCGAGACCATCGTGATCTCGATGTCTTCGCTCGCTTGAAACCTGGCGTGACGCTCGGCCGCGCCCGGACCGCCGTTGAAACGATCGACGGCCGGCTGGAGCGAGAGTTCCCGGCGACCAACACGAACCATCACTTCAACGTGATACCGCTCGGCAAGTACTACGCGGCGACCGAGGATCAAACGAGTCACAGCCTGGTGCTGATGCTCGGGGCCGTCGGCGTCGTCTTGCTGATCGCGTGTGCGAACGTCGCGAGCCTGCTCCTGTCTCGCGCTGTTGCGCGATCGAAGGAATGCATGGTTCGAACGGCGCTCGGCGCCACCCGCGGACGGCTCATTCGACAGCTGCTCGTCGAGAGCGTGTTGCTGTTCGTCGTCGGCGGCGCCCTGGGAATGCTGTTGGCCGCCTGGTCGGTCGACGTGCTGCTGGGCCTCGCGGTCGCAAACGGATACGTCCCCGAACGCATGTTCGTCGCTGTGGATGGTCGCGTGCTCGGTGCGAGCCTGCTGGTCTCGCTCCTTGCAGGCCTGGCGTTCGGGCTGGCGCCCGCGGTTCGCGCGTCGAAGGTCGACATCGCCAGCGAGTTGAGAGGGGCAAGCACCACCTCGACTCAGAGCCCTCATCGGAATCGAGCGACGCGTCTGCTGATCGTGTCCGAGCTCGCATTGTCCGTCGTGCTGCTCGTCAGTTTCGGACTCCTGATCCGCAGCTTCGCGCGAGTGCAGGCGACATCGGGTGGAATCAACGCGGAGAATCTGCTCGTCACCGGTTCCGACGGTGGCCGCGCCTTCCCAGTGGCCGTGACCTTCTGGAGATCCGTGATCGACCGCGCGCGCGAAGTGCCCGGAGTCGAGTTCGCCGCGGTCACGTCCCGGCCGCCCATCCATGGGGCCCGTCAGCAACCCTTCGAGGTCGAGGGGCAATCATCCTCGGCTCGGGAAGCTCCGCGTGCCGGCGACATTCTCATCAGCAGCGACTACTTTCGGGCCATGGGAATTCCTCTCTTGAAAGGGCGCGCGTTCACCGAGAACGACAATGCCTCGGCGCCGCCGGTCGTGATCATCAGTCAGAGCCTGGCGCGACGACACTTCCGCGAGAGCGACCCCCTTGGTCGTCGAATCCGGATCATCGAGCGCGATCCAATGAGTTGTTGCTCGGCGGCCGGCCCGGTGGAGGGCGTGTGGCGCGAGATCGTCGGCGTTGTCGACGACATCCGGCAGCGCAATCTCGACGAACCCGTCGCCACGACAATCTACCGCCCGTACTCCCAGATCGTGGAACACGACATGTTCCTGATGGTCCGCGCCGGATCGACATCGGCGGCAACGCGAATCGGCGCCAGCCTGCGGAGCGATCTCCTTGCAATAAATCCAAACAAGAACTGGGAGGATGTGCGCCCGATGCAGCAGATCATCGCCGCCTCCGAATCGATCCGGCTACGGCGATTCGTCTTGATTCTGCTGGGATGGTTCGCGGGCGCGGCAATAGTGCTCGCGGCTATCGGCACGTACGGTGTGATGGCGTATTCGGTTGCGGAACGGACGCGTGAGATTGGCATCCGTGTGGCGCTCGGCGCAACGCGTTCGAACGTCTTCACGCAGATTCTAGGAGACTCGATCAAGCTGGCGGCGGCCGGTCTCGCCCTTGGAGCGGTGGCGGCGTACGCTGCGTCGCGGCTGATCGCATCGATGCTCTTCGGCATTGGCACAACGGATCCGACGACGTACGTCGGCGTCTCTGTTGTGCTGGCGGGTGTTGCGCTGCTAGCCGGTTACGTTCCTGCGCGTCGGGCTACACAGGTCGATCCGCTGGTGGCGCTCCGCCACGAGTGACGCCAGCTGTGCCGCGTCGGCCGAGCTGAAGCCGAAATCTGCTTGATCTTCCGTCGATCGGCCCGAATAATCGATCGTCGGTTGTTTTGTCGCGCAGGCGGATCTGCGCCGGAGGATGAGTGCGTTCGGCCGCCATTCTTGCTGCATCGATTACGCTCGCGAGCGTGGGCTCCGCGCCCATCCTCGTCGCGGGCGGTTTTCGTTCAGCGTCAGCGCCGACGCGGACTCCGGGCGCATCCACGAGTGCAGCCACGCCTGTAGTGGCTCATGACGGGACGCGGCAGTCGACTTCGCTGGCAGCCCCTGCGGCCGGCGGGTTCGAGACGATCGTCAAGCCTTTCCTCGCCGAGAACTGCTTTCCATGCCATGGCAACGAGAAGCACAAGAAAGATCTGAACTTCGAGGCAATCACGTCGGTCGAATCCCTGATCAACGATCGAGAGCGATGGGAAGAAGTCGTCGTGAAACTGCGCGGCCGCGAGATGCCGCCAGCCGACGAGCCGCAGCCGGCAGAGCACCAACGACAAGCGGTCGCCGCATGGCTCGAGGGTGAGCTCACGCGCATCGATCGCGCCACGCCGCCGAATCCGGGCCGCGTGACCGCCAGGCGCCTGAATCGCGCGGAGTACAACAACACCGTAAGAGATCTTCTCGGCGTGGACGCGCGACCGGCAGACGACTTTCCGCAGGACGATGCGGGCTACGGGTTCGACAACATCGCGGACGTGCTCTCGCTCTCGCCCGTGCTGATGGAAAAGTACGTGACCGCCGCCGACAAAATCGCGCGCCTGGCTCTCTTTGGCCCTCCAAAGCTCGAGCCGACGCTGGTGCGCCTCCGATCCGACAGCCGCCGCCCCGGCGACGCGCGCACGTTCCCCACGGAGTACGACGTCACCGGTCTGAGTCTGCCGAACGCGTTCCACGTCATTCACCGTGTGCCGGTCGATGGCGAATACAGCATCCGCGCGACGCTCGGTGGTGTGAGACCCGCCGGGTCGGATCCAATCACCGTCGCGCTCTGGGTGGACGATCGCCAGGTGCAGACGGTCCCGTTCAATCTGGAGGGCGCGGCGCGCTTCGATCTGGATCGACAGGACTTTGGTGGTCAGACGACGGAATTCCGTGTGAAGCTGGCGGCGGGCGACCATCGCATCGCGGTGGCAATCCCGCGGATCTTCGAGGGGCTTCCGGCGCGGCTCGGTGGACCGAATCCTTCGACGCGACCCGAGCCCGTCCGAGAGTTCAAGCCGCCACCAGGTCTGCCGCCGGAGCGCCTCGAGCAGTTCAAGAAGCGCTTCGCGGAAACCGAGAAGGAACTCGAGAGGATTCCGCTGAACGGCGTTCGGATCGGCACGCTCGATATCGGCGGACCCTACACGCAGTCGACGGGCCCGTCGCGTGAGAGCCTCGAGAAGATCTACACGTGTGGTCATCTCGACGGGCACCATCAGAGCTGGTGTGCGGCGCGCATTATCACCAGCTTCGCGCGCCGCGCCTTTCGGCGGCCGGTAACTGCTGCCGAAGTCCAGAAGTACGTCGATCTCGCGCAACTCGCGGAACGCCAGGAGCACTCGTTCCAGGAAGGTCTCGCGGTTGCGATTCAGGCGCTGCTCGTCTCGCCCGATTTCCTGTTCCGCATCGAGCGCGATCGTTCCTCATCGACGGCGGCAGCCGCTGAACCGATCACGCAACACGAGCTCGCGACACGACTCTCGTATTTCCTGTGGGCAAGCATGCCGGACGCGGAGCTGCGGCGCGTGGCGAGCGCGGGCACGCTGCGCAATCCTGCGGTCCTCGCCGCGCAAGTGCGACGCATGCTGCGCGATCCGAAATCGAACGCGCTCGCGGAACAATTCGGCGGCCAGTGGCTGCAGTTTCGGGCGCTCGAATCGCTGACGCGCGACAAAGAGCGGTTCCCCGATTTCGAGGATTACCTCCGCATCTCGATGCGCCGTGAGACGGAACTTTTCGTCCAGCACGTCATCCGCGACGACCGGAGCATCCTCGACTTCATCGACGGAAGGTATTCGTATCTGAACGAACGCCTCGCGCGGCATTACGGGATACCAAACGTGTCCGGTCCGGAGTTCAGGCGCGTGGAACTGACCGGATCGCCCCGAGGCGGTGTGATCACGCATGCGAGCGTCCTCACCGTCTCCTCGTATGCCACGCGGACATCGCCGGTGCTTCGCGGAAAATGGATCCTCGACAACCTGCTCAATGCTCCGCCGCCGGATCCGCCGCCCGACGTGCCGAACCTCGACGAGGCGGCGATTGGATCGACGGCATCGATGCGCACGCAGCTGGAGTCGCATCGCACGAATCCGACCTGCGCCTCGTGTCACCGCCGGATGGATCCGCTCGGCTTCGGCCTTGAGAACTTCGACGCGGTGGGGGCATGGCGGACGCTCGACGGGAAGTTCGAAATCGACGCATCGGGTACGCTGCCCGACGGGCGTGAGTTCAAAGGACCGCAGGAATTGCGCGCGATTCTGACGGAGGATCGCGAGGCGTTCGCACGGGCGCTCACGTCGAAGCTGCTCACGTACGCCTTGGGACGCGGACTCGAGCGCTACGACGCGAAGACCGTCAAGCTCATCGCGAGCCGGATGCCGAAGTATGATTACCGCTTCTCGGGGCTGGTCCTCGAGATCGTCAAGAGCCTGCCGTTCCAGTCACGCAGGCCGTGGCGCGCGGAAGCGGATGTGAGGGCAACACAGTAGAACCGGGTTGATGACCGCCGTAGGCGCCGGCTTCAGCCGGCGCAAAGTCCGCCTGAAGGCGGACGCTACAGGTTCTGAGACCCGCCGCCAGGGACACATCATGATCATTACGCGCAAGTACATTCCACGTCGGACATTTCTCAAAGGGATGGGCGCAGTTGTCGCTCTGCCCATGCTCGACGCGATGACGCCGGCGCTTGCGCGCGCCGCGGCGACCCGCAAGGCGCCGGTCCGCCTGGCTTTCACCTATGTGCCCAACGGCATCACGATGGCCGACTGGACGCCAACGACCGAGGGGCTCGAGTTCGAGTTCACGCGCGTCCTCAAGCCGCTCGAGCCGTTCCGGAACGACATGCTCGTCGTCTCGGGCCTCGCACAGCGCAACGGAAACGCGCTCGGCGACGGGCCCGGCGATCACGCGCGTGCGGCGGCGGCGTACCTCACTGGCGTTCACCCGCGCAAGACAGCCGGCTCGGACATCCAGAACGGAATCTCGGTCGATCAGATCGCCGCCGAGGAGCTCGCCGGCGCAACGCGATTTCCATCGCTCGAGCTGGGCTGCGACGATTCGCGCACGATTGGCAACTGCGATTCCGGGTACTCGTGCGCGTACACCAACAGCCTCGCGTGGCGCGGCCCCGCCACGCCGATGCCGCCGGAAACGAATCCGCGTCTCGTGTTCGAACGTCTGTTCGGCGACATCGACACGAGCCTGCCCCCCGAGGTCCGCGCGCGGCGCCTGCTGTATCGGCGAAGCATCCTCGATCTCGTCAGCGAGCGCACGACGCGCCTCGCGGCCGATCTCGGGCCGTCGGACAAGCGCAAGCTCGATGAGTATCTCTCGTCGATTCGTGAAATCGAGCGGCGGATCGAGCGGGCCGAGCAGGACCTCACCGACCTCACGCCGACGATCGACAAGCCGAGCGGCGTACCGGTCCTCTACGCCGATTACGTCAACCTGATGTTCGATCTGCAGCTCGTCGCGTTCCAGACGGATCTCACGCGCGTCGTCACGCTGATGATGGGACGCGAAGGGAGCATGCGGACATATCCGGAGATTGGCATTCCGGATCCGCATCACCCCCTGACTCATCATCGCAACAACGCCGAGTGGATCGAGAAGGTCACGCAGATCAACACGCTGCACACGAAGCTGTTCGCCGGATTCCTCGAAAAGCTGAAGAACGCGCCGGACGGCGACGGCACGCTCCTCGATCACTCGATCGTCCTGTACGGCAGCGGCCTGAGCGATGGCAACCGCCACACGCACGAGGATCTCCCGCTCCTCATCGTCGGCCGCGGCGGCAACTTCCGGCTTGGAAGCCACATCGTCTATCCAAAGGGCACGCCGATGAACAACCTGTTCTTGACGCTGCTCGACCGGATGGGCGTCCAGCAGGAGTCGCTTGGAGACAGCACGGGGAAGATCGAGCAGCTCAGCCTGTGATCGAGAACGACAGCGGGATAACAAGAGAACGGGAGAAGACAATCAATGTTTTCTTCTCCCTTTCTCCCCTTGTCCTGTTGTTATCTTCTCCCTTTCTCCTGTTGATTCATCTTCTTCCGCTCTCCTGTTAGTATCTTCTCGCTTATGAAACGGCTGCTTCTAATTCCTGCTCTCGGTCTACTCCTCTCTTTGCGTGGCGCGCCGGCCGCTCTCCCGACACCCGATCCCGATGACGGTGCCATCACGCTGCCGCCTGGCTTCCGGGCGCTCGTCGTCGCGGACAACCTCGTGGCCAATCGAAAGGTGGGCAACTCGGAGGAACGCCTGCGTGGCATTGCCGTCGCGCCGAACGGCGATGTCTACGCCAAGACGCTGCTCGGTCCGATCTTCGCTCTGCGCGATGCAGACGGCGACGGCCGCACCGAGATGATCAAGGAGTTCGGTCCGGGCGAGGGCGGCACGCACATCGCTTTTCACGACGGCTGGCTGTATCACTCGAGCCGAACGGCGGTGTATCGCTACAAGTACACGCCTGGCGAGCTGGTCCCGACGAGCGAGCTCCAGACCGTCGTCGCGAAGCTTCCCGCGGAGCGCGACCACTCGCAGAAAGCGTTCGCTTTCGACGACCAGGGACGAATGCTCGTCGAGGTGGGTTCTCCATACAACGTCTACAGCGAGCCGGATCGTCAGCTCGGAGCGAAAGGCAAGGACCCGACGGAATTCCAGAAGACGTTCGGCGGGTTCTGGCGCTTCGATCCGAACAAGCTGAATCAGACACAGGCCGACGGCGTGCGCTTCTCGACGGGCCATCGGCATTCCCTCGCCCTGGTGTGGAACCCGGTCTCCAAGCAGTTCTTCATGGTGCAGATGGGCCGCGACAACCTCAATGTCGTCGATCCCGTTCACTACGACGCGCTCGACAACGCGGAGCGGGTCTCGGAAGTGATGCACGTGCTGAAGGAAGGATCGAATCTCGGGTGGCCGTTCACGTACTGGGATCCGTTCAAAAAGGCGCACATGATCGCGCCGGAGTTCGGCGGCGACAACTTCAAGCGCGCCGATCCGGATCCGTACGATCAGCCCGTCATTGCATTCCCGGCACACTGGGCGCCGATCGGGATGGTCCTCTACGACGGCACGCAGTTCCCCGAGAAGTATCGCGGCGGTGCATTCATCGCGTTCCACGGCTCGTGGAACCGCGCGCCGAGGCCGCAGGCCGGCTACAAGGTCGTGTTCGTCCCCTTCGACGACAAGGGAATGCCGCTCGGGACATCCGAGACCTTCGCCGATGACTTTGCCGGGAGCCCGGAGTTCGTGAACACGGCCGACGCGCGTTTCCGTCCGGCGGGGCTCGCCGTCGGACCCGATGGATCGCTTTTCATCACCGACACCGAAAAGGGCCGCATCTGGCGGGTGATCTACACGGGCGAGACGAAGACCACGTCGCGCGCTGCCCGCTCGGCGCCGGTGGCGAATTTCGTGGCACCTGATGACCGCTCTCGCGGCGCGCAACTGTATCAGCAGATCTGCGCCGCGTGTCACATGCCCGACGGCAACGGCGTATCAGGCATGCAGCCAGCGCTCGTCGGCAGCGCGGTCGTCAGCGGCGATGCGAGCACGCTGATTCGTGTAGTGCTCGAAGGACCCGCCGCTGTGCTGCCGGCGAACCGCGCGAAGTACAACAATCAAATGCCCCCCTTCGCGGCCGCGTTCACCGACGCGGACATCGCGGAGACGCTGACGTTCGTGCGGAAGTACTTTGGCAAGGGCGCCTCGCCTGTTACTCCGCAGCAGGTTGCGGCGTTGCGAAAGAAGTGATCAGCCGCGAGGTGGTCCTGCTTCAGCGTGGACAGGCACTCCGCGAATTCGCTGCGGATGCGTGTAGATATTGAACCGTCCCTCTCGCACGAAGCCGAGCAGCGTGATGCTCGCCGCGCGCGCGAGATCGATCGCGAGGCTCGATGGCGCCGACACAGCCGCGATCAGGCCGATGCCGGCGCGCCAGGCTTTCTGCACGATTTCGAACGACGACCTCCCGCTCACGAAGAGCAGCGACGCGTTCAGTGGCAGGCGGCCCTCTTCGAGCATGCGACCGATCAACTTGTCCACGGCGTTGTGTCGCCCGACGTCCTCTGCGCTCGCTTCGAGTCGCCCATCGACATCGAAGAGCGCGGCTGCGTGCAGCCCGCCTGTTCGGGCAAACACCGACTGGGCGTCGCGCAGCCGCTCGGGCAGCCGCTGAACGGCGGCCGGGCTGACCGCCCAGTCGATCGCCGGGCGTGGCGCGCTGAGCGCGAGCGACTCCAGCTTTCGGCGGCCGCACATCCCGCACGACGAGTTCATCGTCACCTGGCGGCGTTCGGAGAGGGCGGCGGCTACGGCATTGCCTTGTGAGCGCACGAACACGACGTTGACGATCTCCGCGGCGTCGTCAACGTCGACGCGCTCGATGTCGTTGCGGCCTTCGATCAACCCCTCTCCGAACAGAAACCCCAGCGCGAGGTCGTGATCGTCGCCGGGCGTCCGCATGATCACGGAAAAGGGCGCGCCATTGAGGCGCACCTCGATCGGCGCTTCGACCGCCACCTGATCCGGGACCGGCCGAGTCTCGCCGGAGCGGACCACGCCGACGTCGGCGACGGCCTGTTGCCTGGTGCGATCGGTTGCCGCATCGCGCGGGGTCAGCGTCTCAGTGCGATCTCTCATCAATCCGGGCCGTATGATACTGCTACGGTAGCATGCCGCTTATAAGGGGCCTGACGGGAAATGACAAACGGGAGATGGCAAAATGTAGAGGATTTTTCGATTTCCCATCTTCCATTTCCCATTACCGGATGCGTTCTTCAGCATCCTGATAGAGACCTCGATGCCGCTTTTCGGAGTTTACACGCAGAAGCCGCGCCACTACCGCGAGATGGTGCGGGCAGCGTGGGAGAACCGTGACCAGCTACCGTTCGCGTGGCGCATTCTGAGAGACGGCGTCTGCGACGGCTGCGCGCTTGGCACGACCGGCCTTCGCGACTGGACTCTCAGCGGCACGCATCTGTGCCTGGTGCGTCTCGAGCTCATGCGGCTGAACACCGCGCCGGCACTGGATCCTGGTGCCCTGGCGGACGTCGCTCCACTACAGGACCGCGGCTCGCACGATTTGCGCGCGCTCGGCCGGCTGCCTGAGCCGATGCTGCGCCGGCCTGGTGATCGAGGCTTTCGCGTCATCTCGTGGGACGATGCGCTGGATCGGATTGCTGGCGGGGTGCGCGCGACCGATCCGGGCCGCATGGCGTTCTATCTGACCTCGCGCGGCATCACCAACGAGGTCTACTACGCCGCGCAGAAGGCCGCACGGTTCTTCGGCAGCAATCACGTAGACAACTCGGCGCGTCTCTGCCACGCCGCGTCGACAGTTGCGATGAAGGCGATGCTCGGCTACGGGGCTGCGACATGCAGTTACGCCGACTGGCTGCACGCCGATCTCATTGTCTTCTTTGGATCGAACGTTGCGAACAACCAGCCGGTCACGATGAAGTACCTCTATTACGCGAAGAAGAACGGCGCGCAGATCGCGGTGGTCAATCCGTTTCGTGAACCCGGGTTGAAGAAGTACTGGATTCCGTCCGTTCCGGAGAGCGCGCTCCACGGGACCACAATCGCCGACCACTGGTTCGATGTCCACACCGGTGGGGACCTCGCGTTCATGCTGGGCGTGATGCGCGCCCTCATCGAGCGCGGCGGCGTGGATCGTGACTACGTGCGCGAGCGCACCGTCGGATTCGAGGAGATGCGCACGCCGATTGACGGCGTGAGCTGGGAAGCCATCGAGCGTGAATGCGGCGTCCCGCGAGATCGCGTCCTCGGCTTCGCCGACCTGCTGATCGCGCGGCCGAACGCCGTCTTCGTGTGGTCGATGGGCCTGACGCAGCACGCGCATGGCGTGGACACGATCAAGGCGCTCGTCAATGTCGGCCTCGCGCGCGCGCTGCCAGGACGACCGAACGCAGGGCTCGTGCCGATCCGCGGCCACTCTGGCGTGCAGGGTGGTGCGGAGGTCGGATGTCAGCCGCATGTGAGCAGCGAGACGAGGGCGCAGTGGTCGGCAGCGTGGGGCTTTGCCGTGCCGGAGACACCGGGCTGGACCGCCACCGAGATGCTGCACCACGCAGCCGACGGTGAGGTGGATCTGTTCTGGATCGCCGGCGGCAATTTTCTCGAGACACTTGGCGACGAGGCGCGCTCCTGCGCGGCGCTGCGGCGGCCGCGGCTGCGCATCCACCAGGACATCATCCTCACATCGTCCATGCTCGTGGAGGGGGACGGAGAAGTGCTGCTGCTGCCGGCGACGACGAGATACGAGTCGCCCGGCGGCGGCACCGAGACGTCGACCGAACGCCGCATCATCTTCTCGCCCGAGATTCCGGGACGAAGGATCGGATCCGCCAAGCCGGAGTGGTGGGTGTTTCGGGAGGTCATGGCCCGTGCGCGACCCGAGCAGCGGCATCTCATCGGCCTGGAAGACGCCGCATCGATTCGCTGCGAGATCGCACGAGCGGTCCCGCTTTATGCCGGCATCGAGACACTCGCGGCCAAGGGCGACTCCGTGCAGTGGGGTGGGCGCACGCTCTACGCGGACGGCTCCTTTGCCACTCCCGACGGCAAGGGCCGCTTCGCAGCCGTGTCGTTGCCCTCGTCACTACGCTCCGAGGGCAGCTTGATCGTCTCCACACGCCGCGGGAAGCAGTTCAATTCCATGATTCAGCGCGACGTCGATCCGCTCACCGGTTCCTCACGAGACGATGTGCTGATCAGCGGCGAGGACCTGGCCCGTCTGAAGATGAAGGACGGCGAGCGCGTCACCCTGCGGTCGGAGAATGGCAGCTTCACCGGCCGGCTCGTCGAAGCCGCGATCAAGCCAGGCAATCTCGAGGTGCACTGGCCAGAGGGGAACGTGTTGATGTCGGCCGACCGGGTGGATCCGGATTCGATGGAGCCGGACTACAACGCGGTGGTCACAGTCGAGCGCGCACGATAATCCTCTGCGGCGCGGGTTGCCTCCGCCAGCCTGCCTGCTGTCCGCCGTCCTCTCCTTGCGTGCAGGAGCCGGCTGCTGAAAAGACGGCCGGATGGGAATGGCAAATGGAAGATGGCAAAAGCGTAGAGGCTTTTCCCGTGTCCAGGTCCCATTTCCCATTCAGGATGCGTCTTTCAGCATCCTGCTGCACGAGGCACGGACAGCGTCAGAAGACGACGCGCGCCGAGACCTGCATGATCCGTGTGTCCCCCGACAGGCTCGAGATTGTCCCGAACGTCGCGGCATCGCTGATGTTGCGGTTCGGCAGTCCGAAATTCGTTTGATTGAACAGATTGAACACGTCCCACCGCAGCGTGGCAGCGACGCGTGGGCTGAGCTCGATGCGGCGCTGCAGCGTCATGTCGAAGCTCTGGAAATCCGGACCGCGTAGCCGGTTGCGGAGCTCGTTCCCGAACGTTCCCGAAGTCACGGCCCGGAACCCCGCCGTGTTGAACCACTGGTCCACGGTCTCCGGACCGTCGGTGTCACCGATGACGTCCGGCAGCCCTGTCATGTTCTGGCCGACGTTGTTGTTGCTCTGGTTCACCGTGAATGGGCGGCCGGAACGCCAGGCGTAGATGCCCGACAGAATCCAGCCGCACGCGACCACGTTCTGGCCGAGCGGCAGGTTCACGACGAAGTTGGTCGTCAGTCGGTGACGGACGTCGTAGTCGCTTGGTCCGTACCAGGCGCTGAAGTCGCGTGCGTTCTGCGGAAACGCGTTCGATCCCTGCGTGGTGAGCTGCTCGGACGTGTTGTCCTTCGAGTCGCCGATCGTGTAGGACACGCCGAAACCGTAGCTGTGCGAGAACCGTTTTTCGACGCCGATATCGACGCCCTTGTACTCCGACTTGCCGTTCTGCGCGCGCCACTCGATGAAGCCGAAGTTCGGATATGGCACGGCGCCGAGCGCGTTGTTTCCGGCGTCACTCGGCAGCGGCTGGTTGAGGTTCACCAGGGACGCGAGGTTCGACCCTTTCGTGTAGACGAAATCCGCCGTCACCAGCATGCCGCGCGTCAGCTCGCGTTGGAACCCGGCGCTCGCCTGATTGATCGTCGTCTTCGGCGCATCGTTCGAGACCGCGCGAATCCGCAGCCGCCGCAGCTGACCGTTCGCCGGGTCGAGATCCGGCGGATTCAGGAACGTGGCCGGGAATCCCTGTTGCAGGAAGAACACCGGTGAGCCGGATGTCTGCGTCACCGTGTTGTTGATCAGGCCCGGCACGTTCAACGCGAGCTGGTCCTCACTGCCGACGCGATCGAAGAGGTTGTAGAAGATCCCCCAGCCACCGCGGATGACCGTCTTTTCATCGAGCTTGTAGACCGCGCCGAGGCGCGGCGCGAAGTTGTTCGTGTCGGGCTTCACGAGACCGCGGTCCTCGAGCGAGCCGTTGCTGGCGAAGAACAGGCTTCCCGTGCCGGATGGATCGAAGTTGGTTTGTGCGTCGTTCGCCTCGAGCGCGGGCGTGATGAAGTCGTATCGCAGTCCGAGGTTGAGCGACAGCCGCGAGTTGACCTTCCAATCGTCCTGCGCGAAGAACATCGTCGCCCAGTGCCGCTGCTCGACCGTCCACACGTTCGAGAGCTGGAGGTCCGAGACGTACCCGAGCAGGTAGTCCGCCATCGGATTGCCGGTGAACGCGTTCCGGAACCGCAAGGCGCCGCGAGTCGCCGGGACATCCATATAGTGATTGGGCATTGGCGCGATGATGTCGCCACCGAATTTGAAGCCGTGATTCCCGCGCAGCCACGACAACGTGTTGATGAACTCCAGCTGATTCGTGTGCTGGAACTTCGGCAGGAAATCCGGTGATCCGATACGCCCGAGGCCCGATCCGCCGAAGTAGCCGTCGATCGTGATGCCCGGGAGTCCGCCGGCGACCGTCGGGTCCGTAATCGATCCCGGAATCGTCGCATTGGCGGGCGGCGCGACGCCGAATGGCTGCTGTACGGCGTCGGACGTCGCCTGCGACCACGAGACGCGAAGCTCGTTGACCATCGCGTGCGTCAGGATGCGCGTCCATCCGCCGACGAGCGCGTTCGTCTTGATCGTCTGGTTGCCGAAGGCCGACGTGCCCGTGCCGTCGACGATGCCGCCGAAGGCGCCGGGAATCTGCCGCTTGCGATTCGAATAGATGTAACGGCCGAAGACGCTGTCCGATCCGTTCGGCCTCCAGTCCAGCCGGCCGAGCAGGCGATCCGAATCGTCGATCAGATCCGCCGTGCGGAAGAAATTGTTCGCGCCTGGCTGGTTCGGCAACGGCACGAGCGCGATGATGGACGCCGCGTAGGGATCGATCATGCTCTCGGGAATCCGGTTGTTCTCGAAGTTCTGCCCCGTGGCCGGGTTCCTGATCGCGGACGTAAAAATGCCTGCGCGCTCGTCCGCCGTCGGCACTCGCGTCAGGCGCGTGACGCCCCGGGTGATGCGCGTCCCTTCGTAATCCGCGAAGATGAACGCCCGGTCCTTGATGAGCGGACCACCCGCATTGCCGCCGAACTGGTTCTGATCGTTGGCCGGTTTGGCTGCACCCGCACGCTTCGAGAAGAAGTCGTTCGAGTCCATCGAGTCGTTCCGGAAGTACTCGTAGGCGGTCCCTTTCAGGCTGTTCGTCCCGGACTTCGTGGACACGCTCACGGCGCCGCCTGGCGACCGGCCGTACTCCGCCGAGTAGGGGCTCGTGACGACCTTGAACTCCTGAATCGCGTCCACCGACGGCCGCGACACCTGCGTCGTCAGCTCCTGGACGTTCTCGGAGATGCTGTTGTTATCCACGCCGTCGAGGAGGAAGTTGTTCTGCAGCGCGCGCGCTCCGTGCACGTTGATGCCGCCGGTGCGTCCGAAGGACGTGCCGCCCCCCTGCTCGGTGTAGCGGTCGCCCTGAACGCCCGGCACGAGCGCGAGGACGTCATCCCAGTTTCGAATGGCCAGCGGCAGGTTTGCCATCTGCATCTGGGGAATGACCGTGCCGAGCGTCGCATCGCTCGAGTTCAGGATCGGTGACGCTCCCTCGACGTTCACCGACTCGGCAAACGATCCCACTTCGAGGGACACGTCCACGCGCGCACGCTGTCCGACTTCGAGCGTCACGACCTGCGTCGTTTTCTTGAAGCCAGTCAGCTCGAACGAAATCTGATAGTTGCCCGGGATCAAGTTGACGATCAGGTACGATCCGGTCTCGCTCGTCTGCTGCTGCGAAACCACATTCGTGGCGACGTTGGTCACCACCACGGTCACGCCTGGAAGTGCGGCACCCCCGGAGTCCTTGACGATGCCGCTGAGCGTGGCGCGGTCGACCTGGGCAGAAGCGTTGGATGTCCAAAACACTACGACGATGAGTGCGGCTGCGATTCCGCGCAGTATGATTCCCATTCCGTCCTCCCTGGACCGATTGTGCGGTTCCTGACGATCTCCCGTCTGTTCGATCCTAGGCGGGCACGATGACAGCGAGGTGACGCCGACTGCGCGGTCCAGGATATGGACAGGGCGGGCATTGCCGTTGCTGGCGAGACGTTTCACCCGTCGAATAGATCGGTGTATCCGCAGCATGTCCATGGCCCGCTTCGGAAGTCAAGATAGACTTGAATCCCATACACTGCCGGCGTATGTCGCTGCTCCTCGAGGTCATTGTCCAATCGGTTGCCGATGCGCGAGCGGCAGCTCTGGGCGGCGCGGACCGGCTCGAAATCGTCCGTGAGATCGAGCGCGAGGGGCTGACGCCGTCGCTCGATCTCGTGCGTGCGATTGCGAGCGAAACGGACCTTCCGCTGCGGGTGATGGTCCGCGAAAGCGACGGCTTCTCCGTCGCCGACCGCCGCGAGCTGGTGATGTTGCAGACCGCATTCGCGGCGTTTGCAGAGATCGGCGTGGACGGGGCTGTCCTGGGGTTCGCGACAAATCGTGCGCTCGATCTCGAGATGACGACGGCCATAGTGGCCATCTCGCCGTCACTGCGCGTGACAGTCCATCGCGCATTCGACGACGCGGCGGATCCGGCGGCGGCCATCTCGGCGCTTCGCGCGTTGCCGCAGGTTGACCGGATCCTCACGACCGGCGGCTTTGGGAAGTGGGAGCAGCGCTGTCTTCGCCTTCAGGCGTACGCAAGGCTCGCGGGTTCCGACCTGACAATTGTGGCCGGCGGAGGGATCGACGTGGCAGAGATCAATTCGCTTGTCGGGTGCGGACTTGTCGGCGAAGTGCACACAGGCCGTGCGGCGCGTGAGCCGCGGCTCCCGAGTGCTCCCGTCTCGGCAGGCCGCGTCCGGCAATTGAAAGATGCCGCGTCGGCTCTACGGTGAGGTAGAAAGTCGCGGCCTTCGATCTTCCGGACTTCGTCAGCGACTGCGGTCGACGTTGCCGAACAATCGTTCCAAGACTGGCGCTCGGTCGGGTATCGCTTTCAATACGGCCGATCTCAGGAACTCACGGTCGGCGCCCGACTCCACGATCGCCTCCACATCGGCGAGGTCCTGAGTGCGACCGGCAATTAGTTTCATCACGACAATCGTTTCGAGCGCCGCAATCGGAACACCATCGCTCGATGGCGCGTTGTTCAGGCCTTCCTCGACGACTCGCAGTGCCTCAGTAAGCGGGACTTGATCGACCTCGACCCCGTCGAACTCCACAACGGGCACTCGCATCGTCACGTAGCCGGAGGGATGACCCTGAAACGCCTCGTCGCCGACCAGAAAATCGATGTCCTCCGTCGTGCGAGGCCGGCTGCGGTAGGCGTTCGCGCCCAGCGCCCCGACCAGTGCGTGACGAATTCCGGCCTCCCGCAGCATCCTCGACACCTCGCGCACCGCACGCTCATAACCGGGAACCGGCCGCAGCGCGCGCTTGAGGTCAGGTCCGCGGCCTAAGGTCATGCCACGATTTCTCTGTATCCCAATCTGCGCTCTCAAAACACGGCAAGCGTATCACCCATGACGCCACCGCGCCCACTCAGCCGCGCGAGGCCTTGGTCACCGTAACCTTTTGCCGCGTCGCGCGTATATCCCAGCATGTTTCTACAGAATCTCCGATACGGCGTGCGGTCCCTGCTCCGGACGCCCGGCTTCACGGTGATGGCCGTCGCAGTGCTCGCGATCGGCATCGGTGCGAACGCGGCGGTCTTCACCCTGACGAACGCGTTCTTCCTGCGACCCCTTCCAGTCGCCAGCCCAGATGCCGTCGTCCGCGTCTATTCGAACCGCTACTCGAACACCAGACTCACGGAGTATCTCGAGTATCGAGACCGCAACTCGACGCTCTCCGGTCTGGCGGCTTTTCAGCTGCATTCATTCGGACTGCGGATCGATCGCGACAGCGAGCACGCATTCGGCGAGATTGTCAGCGGCAACTACTTCGACGTGCTGGGCGTCACACCTGCACGCGGCCGTCTCCTGACCGTCGACGACGATCGGCCTGGCGCACCGCCCGTGGTCGTGCTGGCACACGCATTCTGGAAGCGCCGGTTCGGCGGAGCGACGGACATCGTCGGGAAGACAATCGCGCTCAACGATCGGCGGTTCACGGTTGTTGGCGTTGCCACCGAGCGATTTACCGGCGTGATGACGCCTCTCGTCGGAGACTTCTGGGTTCCCATCGCGGCGGACGGACTGCTGCGGCCTACGCTGGACGAGCGGACCCGGCTGGACAGCATCAGCGTGCATATGGCAGGACGGTTGAAGCCGGGCGTCGACCGCACAGGGGCTCAGGCGGATCTCGACACGATCGGTCGCCAGCTTCGTCAGGCAGCCGGTCAGACGGCTAATCGCGGTCCGGCAGTTACCGTGTATGGCTCGACGATGCTCCATCCGGAGATTTCGGGACCGGTGACCGCATTTACAGGAGTGCTCATGGCCGTCGTTGCGCTCGTGCTGCTCATCGTGTGCGTCAACGTCGCGAACCTGGTGCTGGCGCGCGCGGCGGGCCGGAGCGTCGAGCTGGCCATTCGACAGTCGCTGGGCGCCGGCCGCGGGCGGCTGATTTGTCAGCTGCTGACTGAAAACGTTCTCGTCTCGATTGCCGGAGCGGCAGGCGCACTCGCGATCGCGTTCTGGTGCACGCGTCTGGTGATGGCTGCACCGATTCCCGCGCCGGTGCCCCTTGCACTGGATCTATCACTCGATCTGCGGGTGCTCGCGTTTACTGGCTTCGTTGCCGCGGCGGCAACGGTGGCGTTCGGCATCGCCCCGGCGTTAGCCGCGTCCAGGACCGATCTCGTTCGCGCGATCAAGGCCGCGGGTCCGGATGGGCCACGTCACTCACGACTGCGGTCGACGTTTCTCGTCATTCAGGTGTCGATGTCCGTGCTGCTGCTCGTAACCGCAGGGCTGTTCATTCGCAGCTTTCGGTACGCCCAGACGATCGATCCAGGGTTCGACGCGAGTCATGTTCTGACCGCGTCAATCGATCTGGAGACGCGCGGCTATCCGGCAAGCCGCGGCATCGAGTTCATTCGAGCGCTAACCGAACGCCTGGACGCACAATCTGACGTCGCCGCGGCGAACATCGTCGACATCGTCCCTCTCACCCTGTCGAATACGACGACTTATCTTTTTAAGGACGGCGATCCGGAGCCTCCGCGAGACCAGCCGACGCCGATGATCTACGTGAACGCGGTGGGGCCAGGCCACTTCAAGACGCTGCACATTGTCATGCTCGCGGGGAGAGATTTCACGTACGCGGATGTGACCGACGCGCAGCGCGTGGCGATCGTGAACGAAACGCTCGCGCAGCGCTTCTGGCCGGGAAAGAGCGCGATCGGCCAGCGGGTGCGGCCGATCGGCACGACTGCGGATCCTCGCGAGGCGATCGAAGTCGTAGGAGTGGTGCGGGACAGCAAATACGTCACGGTCGGTGAGCCTCCGCGGCCATTCCTGTACCGGCCGCTCGCACAGGCGTACACGCCGCGTATCACCATGCTGGTGCGCGCGACTGGCGCGCCGATGTCGGTGTTGTCGACGATCAGGCGAGAAGTACGCTCATTGGATGCAGGGTTGCCTGTTTTCAATGTTGTCACGCTTGCGGAGGCCACATCGACGTCGTTGTTGCCGGCGAAGATTGCCGGCCTCCTGCTGAGCACACTCGGCGTTGTCGCGCTGTCCCTGGCGGCACTGGGCATGTACGCGGTGCTGTCGTATCTCGTGCGTGCGCGCACGCGCGAAATCGGTATCCGCGTAGCCATCGGCGCTCGACCGGGCGCGGTCGCGAGAATGGTCGTGAGACAGGCGATGGTCTGGACGGCCATCGGGGCTGCCTTCGGTCTGGCGCTGGCGCTCGTGCTGACTCGATTCCTTGGCGGATTCCTGTACGCAATCAGTCCGTCGGACCCGCTGACATTCGGCGGTGTCACGCTGTTGCTCGTTCTGATCGCGTGCGCCGCTGCTGCGGTGCCGGCGGTGCGTGCGAGCCGGCTCGATCCGCTCGCGGCGTTGAGGGATCTGTAGCTCACTCTCAAGAATCGGCTCTCGGCTGAAGGCTCTCGGCTCTGGGCCCGAACGTCTCACCGCGCTGTTTCCTTTGCGACTCGAATGCGTGAGTTGATGGAAAAGTATCGCGATCAGCCGATGGACCTTGCCGACGCTGCACTCGTGCACGTCGCCGAGCGCGACGGCCTTCGGCGAATCTTCACACTCGATCGCCGGCACTTTACGGTCTATCGCATCGGCAAGCGCCGCCGGTTCACGATTCTGCCCTGACGCGACCGCTCAGTCTCATCTCAACCTTCGGTGACGAACCCCGAATTCCGAGGCCCCAAATCCCGAGCGATCGAGCTACCGAATTACCGGCGGCGCTCTGCCCTGTTGCCTTTCAACATGAAACGTGCAAGAGTCGTCATGTTGACTTTCAACAGGAGCCCCGATGAGCTCGACCGAAGCCGAAGTCCCGTACGGCACGCTCGACCTGATGGTCCTCAAAACGCTGGCTGCGATGGGCCCGCTGCACGGCTACGGGATCGCCCGGCGGATCGAGCAGGTGTCTGACGGTGGTCTCGCGCTGAACCAGGGGACCATTTATCCGGCGCTGCTGCGGCTCGAGCAAAAGGGCTGGATCAAGAGCGCGTGGGGCACGAGCGACAACAACCGGCGCGCGCGCTACTACTCCATCACCGCCGCAGGCCGTCGGCAGCTCGCGGCGGAAGCCCAGCTCTGGGCGCGCACCGTGTCCATTGTCAATCGTCTGCTGTCGCAGGAGTGACGCCATGACCGCCTTGCGGGTCCTGCTGTCGCGATTGCTCGACGTCGTGCTCGCCCGTCGCCGCGACGCCCGGTTGAAGGAGGAGATCGAATCGCACCTCGGGCTGCTGACCGACGAGTACGAGGCACGCGGGTTGACGCCGGCGGCGGCGCGCGCAGCGGCGCGCCGGGCGTTTGGCGGCATCGATCAGATCAAAGCCGATTACCGCGATCAGCGCGGGCTCCCGCTCTTCGACGCGCTCACGCAGGACGTCCGTTTTGCCGTGCGCATGCTCGGGCGAGATCGTGGATTCGCGGCAACCGCAGTGTTGGTGCTGGGCCTCGGCATCGGCGTCAACAACATGCTATTCACGATTCTGAACGCACACACGATACGTGGTCTGCCGATCGATCGCGTGGATCGCGTGCTGTTCATCTCGACAATCGATGATCGGTCGATGGAGCGTGGCGTCTCTTATCTCGACTTCATGGACATGCGCGCGGCCGCAAAGTCCTTCGGTGCCATGGTGGCATTCACGAATGCACCGGTCGCACTGGCGGGCGATGGCCACGTTCCCGAGCGGCACGACGCGTCGTTCGTATCCGCGCACGCCTTTTCGCTCATCGGCACACAGCCGGTATCGGGCCGTGCCTTCGCATCGGAAGATGACCGTCCGGGGGCACCACCGCTCGTCGTCCTCAGCAGCGGCCTGTGGCGGTCACGATACGGCAGCGATAGCGGGATCGTCGGTCGGTCGATCGTCGTCAATGACATCCCGGCAACCGTCATCGGTGTGATGCCAGAGCGGTCCGGATTCCCCAGCAACGCTGAAATCTGGCTCCCACTCGCCCAATTCCCCGGTCTGCTCGCGCAAAGGCGCGACACCCGGACGCTGCGCGTCTTCGGCCGGCTGCGTGACGGCATTGCGATCGCCGCAGCGCGTGCGGAAGTCGAGGGGATTACGGATCAGGTGTCGGGTGAGCACCCTGACACGAACAAGAACGTGCGCGCGCGAGTGGTGCCGATCAACGAACGATTCATGGGCCGGTTGACGGACCCCGCGTGGATGGCCTTCATGGCCACAGGCGTGCTCGTTGTGGTGATTTCGGGCGCGAACGTCGCCAACCTGATGTTCGCGCGAGCGATCTACCGTCGCCGGGAAATTGCCATTCGCAGCTCGCTCGGCGCGACCCGGCGGCGCGTGATGCGGCAGTTGTTGATCGAAGGCGGCGTCCTCGCCTCGCTCGGAGGTCTCGCCGGCCTGGGCGCTGCACTCGCCGGCGTGCGGGTGTTTCGCACGGCGATCCCGGAGAACGTGCTGCCATACTGGCAGTTCGACTACTCGATGGATGCGCGCGTCTTCGTCGCGCTCGTCGGCGTATCGGTCGCGACGGTATTCGTTTTCGCGCTCCTGCCCGCCGTTCATGCGTCCAGAACGGATGTCGTGGCCGTACTGAAGGGCGGCGGCCGATCGGGCTCCGACCAGCAAGCCCCGCAACGATGGAGCACGGCGTTCCTGGTCGCGGAGTTCGCGCTGACGGTCGTCCTGCTCGCAACTGCCGCGGTCAGCGTTCGCATCGCGAAGCCGACGCTGCCGTCGGACGCAGTCATCGACACGCGAGAAATCCTCACCGCGACCGTCACGCTGCCGGAGACCAAGTATCGAACTTCTCAGCAGCGCATCGATTTCTATCGGCGTCTTCAGGAGCGCCTCGGCGCGATCCCAGGCGTCCTGTCGACCTCGGTCGCGAGCGCGCTGCCGCGTTCGGGAGCGGCGGAAGAGCAACTTCAGATCGACGGTCGTCCTCTCGACAATGACAAGCGGCAGCCGGTGTTAACGGTCGCCGTGGGACCACGATATTTCGCGACACTCGGCTTGACGCTGCCACGCGGCCGTGAGTTTTCGTCGGCGGACCTTCCCTCGGGTCCGGCGTACGCCATCGTCAACGACGCATTCGCGCGGCGCTTCTTCAATGGACAGGATCCGATCGGTCGTCGCATTGCGCTCACGTCACCGTCCCCGCCAGCACCTTCAGCACCGTCAGCACCGTCAGCACCCTCCGTCTGGCTCACCATCATCGGGACGGCTCCGGATGTGCGCCAGCGATCTGCTCCCGCGCCGGACGCGCTCGTTTATCGACTGATTGACATCACGGCGCCGCCATCCGCTTCTCTGCTCGTGCGCAGCCGCACATCGCCGGAAATTCTCAGACCGCTCCTCGATGAACAGCTCGCCGCAATCGATCCCACGCTGCCGCTGTACAAAGTGCACACCATGAAGCAGGTGATTCGGGATTCGGAGTGGGTTGGCCGGATCTCGAGCCGGCTGGCGACCGTGCTCACGTTGATTGCCGTGATGCTCTCGACCGTCGGTCTCTACGCCGTCACGGCTCACGCCGTCGGCCAGAAAACGCAGGAACTCGGTGTCAGAATAGCGCTCGGGGCGCGGCCGATGCAGGTCATCGGGGTCATCGTTCGACGCGCAATCTTTCAACTCACGGTTGGCTTCGCCGCGGGAATTGGTTGCACGATGGTCTGGGCATGGCTGTTCTCGAGCGGGAGCGTAGAGGTAAAGCCCACCGATCCGCAGCCGTTGATGATGGTCGCCGCCATGTTGCTCGTGCTCGCCGTCACTGCCTGCATCGTTCCCGCGCGCCGGGCGATTCGGTTGGATCCGGTGGCCGCGATTCGGCGCGACTAGCATCGCGAAGTAAGAAGTTCGAAGTGAGAAGTTCGAAGTAAGGAAATCGCGAAGCAAAGAAATTCGTGTTCTTGTTTCGTACTTCTTACTTCTTACTTCGTACTTCCAACTTTCGAGATTCACCAATTTGGGCAAGATTCTCGTCCTTCTGTCGTCCGTTGTCGCATGCGGCGCGTGCACATCGAGGTTCGCCGAGCCGATTCCCGAGATTCCCGCCAATCAGCAGCGAACAGTGAACCGGAGCAGTTTCAGCTGGCAATGGCCGTTCACGGTGGGGACGGGCACTCTGGGCTGCACGTCCGGCGCGGTCGTGTTCCGTGCCGGAGGCGTCGATTACGCGTTGAATGACGTCGCGAGATCCCGCGGTTTTGCCTCGATCGATCCTGTCCGTCGCCTTGCCTCGCCGGGTCCGCCCAGCGATCCGCTCAAGCGGCTCCCGCAGAATCGACGACAGGAGATTTTCAGGGAGGCCGCACGTTGCGAGGACTCGATCGACAGTGATGCAGTCGCTGCATGCAAACAGCGTCTTCGCGCGACCAATCACCTCTCGGATTCCGAGTTGAAACAGATCGAAGTTGAAGGAGACGAGCGGCTTTGGCCGCCACGCGCCCGTCAGCCGGTGAGCCTGGATCCACTGATCGATGCCGGCCTGACGCTGTGTGCGCATTGAGGTATCGTCAATTTCCACTCACGCGCGGGCGATCGGGGTTCCCATGCTGGAAGCGCAACACCTGATCAAGCGATTCTTCGGCGCCACCGTTGTGGATGACGTCAGCCTGGCTGTGCGGCGTGGCGAAATCGTCGGATACCTCGGACCGAACGGTTCCGGAAAGACGACGACCGTGCGGATGCTCACGGGTTTGCTCGAGACGACATCCGGAAGCGTGAGGTTCGAGGGACGCGACATTGCCGAAAACCCGATCGCGTTTCGCCGACATCTCGGCTACGTCCCGGAGGAGCCTCACCTCTATCCGTTCCTGTCGGGCAAAGAGCACCTGGAGCTCGTCGGACGACTCCGCGACATGCCGGCCGCGCCGCTCGAGCGAAAGATCGGAGCGCTGCTCGAGCTCTTCGGCCTGTCCGCCGCCGCGGAGCAGAGCATCGGGTCGTATTCAAAAGGCATGAAGCAGAAGATCCTCATCATTGCCGCGCTGCTGCACGATCCCGACGTGGTGATCTTCGACGAACCCGATTCAGGTCTGGATGTCACGACGATCCTGGTGCTGCGACACCTGGTGAGGACCCTGGCCGATCGTGGAAAGGCGATTTTGTACAGCTCTCATGTACTCGAAGTCGTCGAAAGGCTGTGCACGAGAGTCGTCGTGCTGCATCGCGGCAGGGCCGTCGCCGACGACTCGGTCGCGGGGTTGCGCGACCTCATGGCCACGCGATCGCTCGAGGAGGTCTTCGCACAGCTCGTCTTGCGCGAAGACCCGGAACGAACGGCACGAGACATCGCCGACGTGCTGACTGTCCATGCGTGAACGGCTCCTGACCCGTCACTTCCAGCAGCGGTTTCTCGATAACGATCTGATCTCACCCCATGCCGACCGTCACGAAACCCTTGCGGTTGCCGGGGCGGCACTCGTGACATCCGGGTTGTTCGTCAGTGTGCTGCTCTCGATGAAGTACCTCTTCCGGCCATTCCAGTCTCCTGGATGGACTGCCGTTGTGGCATTGGACGATCGTCTTCTCCTGATCACGTGGTCGATGGTCGTCATGGCCCTCGTCGCGGTCGCTACGTGGGACGCGCTGGCGCTCGACAGCCGGGACACCGAGATCCTCGGGCCCCTACCCATTCCGCGATTCGTGGTGATCAAGGCGAAGGTCAGGGCCGTCGTGATCTTCGCAGCAGGTTTCGCGTTCGCGTTGAACCTCGCCCCGAGCGTGCTGCATCCCCTGCTGATGGTTGCGAAGCTCCCGATCGGCCTGCTCGCGACCATCTGGCTGATCGGCGTCCACGCCGGCATGACGCTGTTCGCGGGCGCATCCGGCTTTCTCGTCGTCCTCGCCATCCGCGAGCTGCTCAGCGTCTTCGTGCGTGGCTCCTGGTTCCGGCGTGTGTCGCTCGGAGTTCAGGCAGTCCTCGTGGTGGGATCCGCCGCGTCGGTGTTCTTGGCGCCGGCCCTGTCGTCAAGAGTGGGCCAGTGGTTGGCGTCCGGTACGCCGAATCCATTCTGGTTTCCGCCAGTTTGGTTCCTTGGTCTGTACGAGATGCTCGCCGGTAGCACAATCTTTCGTCTTTCGCGAAACGGCCTTCCACCGCAGGTGATGCGATCGGAGGACCAATTCACCAACGCGTACGAAAGTCTTCGCATGCTGTTCCACCAACTCGGCGTCGTCGCGATTGTCGTCATCACCGCTGTTGCCGTGGTTGCTGTGGTCGCATACGCGTGGAACTCTCGGCAATTGCCGGTGCGGACCGCGACGCGGCGAACGACACGCCATCGCCTGCGCGATCGGTTGGTCGGCATTGCGACGCGTTTCATCGTGCGGCACCCGGTCGCGCAGGCCGGTTTCTTCTTCACGCTTCAGTGCCTGGTCCGCAGCACGCCACATCGACTGGCAACGGCGACATCGGCCGCGGTCGGCATCGCAGTCGCCACAGTCAGCCTGCGTGGTGTCAACCTTCGCGATCCGATCGGCGCCACATCGTCTGTTGCGTTCCTGGCGCTTCAAACGGTGTTCATTGTCGCGCTGGTGGTCGGCTTTCGTCACGCGATCAGAGTTCCCGCGGACCTGCGAGCGAGCCTGACGTTCCACCTCGCCTGGTCCGGACGCGAGCGCCAGTACCTCTCGGGCGTTAAACGCGCCGCGCTGATCGCGCTAATCCTTCCGACAGTGCTGACGCTGTTTCCACTGCATCTCCTGTTGCTTGGCTGGCAACGTGCGCTTGCGCACCTGGTCTTCGGTGTATTATTCGGCTCCCTCCTCCTCGAGCTGCTCCTGCTCGGGTTTCGCAAGCTCCCCTTCGCATCGGCATACGTGCCAGGCGGAAGCCTCAAATCGATGATCTCGATTTACGCGCTGGCCTTGCTGGCCCTGGTTTATGGTGTGGCGTCCATCGAACAGTTCGCCCTGTCCGACACGTCTGGCATGGTGATCGCGGTCGCAGTACTCGCCATGGCACTCTTTTGCGTGGCAGCGGTTGACTCTCGACGGCGCCGGGAGGCCACGACGCCGACGGAGTCAGACGAATTTCCGGATTCAGAAACGCAGCGGCTGGATCTCGCTGGCTGATCGACCGACGGCCGGTCGAAACCTGCCACTCTGGCGCTGGCTGCCGTCGCTCACGCGGGGGGCAGAGCCTGCAGGCGCGACCAAGCGGGGTCTGAAAGACCCCGTCCTAGATCAACTCGAGCGCCGGTCGTGTGAATGATATCGTTACCCGGGTGGTCGAGGATCCCGCGGCAATCCGTCGCGACCAGCAACACGCGCCACTTCAGCGACGTGAACATATCAGTCGCTGACCGTTGACGGCGCAGATATCCCTCATTCCGTGGACCATCGATATGCCGAGATTCACGACAGTTCTCGTGCTTGTGATCCCGCTGATCCTCGGCGCGGCCGCCGACGATCGCGACGCGCTGCTCCAGAGCATCGAGGCGAAGCGCACCGTCTACGGCGACATCGCCAAGCAAATCTGGAGCTTCGCCGAAGTTGGATATCAGGAACAGAAGAGCAGCGCACTGCTGCAGCAGAAGCTGCGCGAGGCGGCGTTCAGCGTCCGCGCCGGCGTGGCCGATATTCCCACGGCATTCGTCGCGACCTTCGGATCGGGAAAGCCGGTCATCGCTGTGATCGGCGAGTACGATGCGCTGCCCGGCCTGTCGCAGGAGGCGAGTGCGCGCCGCAGTGCAATCGTGCCCGAAGGTGCGGGGCACGGATGCGGTCACAACCTGCTCGGCACCGGCGCGCTGGCAGCGGCGATTGCGGTCAAAGAATGGCTCGCCGCCGGACACGCAGGCACGTTGCGATACTACGGGACGCCGGCCGAGGAAGGAGGGTCCGGCAAGGTCTACATGGTCCGCGCGGGCCTCTTCAGCGACGTCGATGCGGTCGTCACGTGGCATCCAGGAGATCGCAACGAGGCGAGCCCGTCCACGAATCTCGCGAACATCACCGGCAAGTTCCGCTTTCACGGCGTCGCCGCGCACGCCGCGGCCGCTCCCCATCGCGGGCGCTCGGCGCTCGACGCCGTCGAAGCCATGGACTACATGGTGAACATGCTGCGCGAGCACGTTCCGCAGGAAACGCGCATCCACTACATCATCACGCGCGGAGGCTCCGCGCCCAACGTCGTTCCCGATTTCGCCGAGGCGTATTACTACGCGCGACAGCCTGACATGCGCATCCTCGACGGTGTATGGGATCGGATCGTCGACGCTGCGAAAGGCGCCGCGCTCGGGACGGGGACGACGATGGACTTCGAGGTCACGGGCGCCGTCTGGAACGTCCTGCCGAACGAATGCCTGTCGGGAGCGATGAACAAGAACCTCGAACGCGTCGGCGGGTTCAGCTACACGGCCGAAGAGACGGCGTTCGCGGAAGATCTGCGCAAGACGCTCACGGAGCCGCCGTCACTCGAGCTGGGATCGCAGGAGAAGGTTCAGCCGTCGAGGACCGGCGCCGTCGGGAGTGCGTCAACGGATCTCGCCGACGTCAGCTGGAACGTGCCGACGGTTTCAATGTCTGCGGCCACGTTCGTGCCCGGCATTCCCGCACACAGCTGGCAAGCCACCGCTTGCGCGGGTTCGACGATTGGCATGAAAGGAATGATCGTCGCGGCAAAGGCGATGGCGCTGACGACCGTCGACCTTTTTACCGATCCGTCGCACATCCAGAAGGCGAAGGCCGAGTTCGACACGAAGCGCGGGCCCGGGTTCGCGTACAAGACGCGACTCGCGGATCGCAAACCGGCATTGGATTATCGGAAGTGAGCGCTTACGCCTTCTGAGTGGCGCGTTCTTCAGCCGCGATATGGAATGCCGTATTCGCGGCGGGCACGCCTGCGTAGATGGCGACCTGCAGCAGCACTTCTTCCAGGTCGCATATCTCCAATTCGTGGGCGAGACCCGTGCGGACGTGGAGACGGAACTCCTCGGATCGCCCCAGCGCCGCGCTCATCGCGAGCACGAGCAGGCGCCGCGTCCGATGGTCGAGACCCGGGCGCGTCCAGATCGTGCCCCAGCCGTACTGCGTCAGCAGCTCCTGAAAGTCGCGAGTGAGATCCGTTGTGGCCGCCATCGCCCGGTCGACGTACTCATCCCCCAGCACCGCCCGCCGGATCTCGAACCCGGCTGCGAGTGAACCTCGAGAGTGCGGCAGGAGAAAATCGAACAGCGCGGCGGAGAACGATCGCGGCCGTTCGAGATTCGAGATGTGTGCGGCTGGCAGTTGCACCGCGTGCGCGCCTTTGATCCCAGCGGTCAGCACACTGCCGTGCCCCGGCCACGGCATACCGACATCGTGATCGCCGCTGATCACCAGCGTGGGGACCTCGATCTGCGAGAGCAACGCGGCATGATCGAGGTCGCGGATCGCCCCGCAGCACCCCGCGTAACCGATCGGATCCGTCGCGAGCAGCGTCCGCCTGGCCCATGCGACCCGCGGAGGATTTCGTGCGAGCACGCCCGGCGAGAAGAAGCGCGACATTACCATGTCCGCGACGGCTGGCATACCGCCGTCGAGGACCGTCCGTCGCCGAGTCTCCATCGCTTGCGGATCCGCGACACGCACGGTCGTATTCGCGAGCACGAGATGCGTCACGCGATCGGGCACGTGCACCGCGAGCCACTGCCCAATCATCCCGCCGAGCGAGAGACCGCAGAAGGCAAACTGGCCGACGCCGAGCCGATCCGCGAGCGCGAGCGCATCGCGTGCGAGCTGTTCGATCGTGTAATCACCACGCGTCACGGCCGACGCGCCGTGTCCGCGGATGTCGTAGCGCAGAATGCGGAAGTGCGGCGACAGATCCGTGACCTGCTCCTCCCACATGCCGTGATCGAGGCCGAGCGAGTGCGACAGGAAGAGGACGGGCCTTTCGTCCGCGCCGTCGAGACGGTAGTGGCACGACTCAGAGCCGATGTTCAGGAGAGGCATCGAGGTTCCTCATTTGGCCGCCGACAGCAGCTTCAGGCGGAACGCTTCCGCCATGCCGAGATATTCCTCCGACGCATCGATCTGCTGGAGCTGCTCGGCGGAGAGCGCGCGAGCGACGCCGGGAACCTGCTTCAGCGCATCGGCAAACCGTTCTCCCGTTTCTCGCGTGCGCTCGACGGCCTCGCTGATGAGACGTCGGGCCTGTTCGCTCCCTACGTGCGAAGCAAGCAGCGTCACCGCTCGCTCGGCAAAGATGAGCCCATTCGTCCGCCCGATGTTGACGCGCATCCGATCCGCATCGACGCTCAGTTGCTCGATTGCGCTCGCTGAGGCCGCGACCGCCGCGCCGGTTGACTGGACGAGCGCTGCCAGCGTCGGCCACTCCGCGTGCCATCCGCCGATCGATCGCTCGTGCTCCTGGATCATGCCGCTCAGAAACGACGCGACCAGACCCGGGGCTCGCGTTGCGGCGGCGAGCACGGTCGCGCATGCGGCGGGATTGCGCTTGTGCGGCATCGCCGACGACCCGCCGCCGGGCTCGGCGACCTCCGCGACTTCGCCCTGCATCAGCAGCGAGATGTCGCGCGCAATCTTGCCGAGCGTCCCCGTGTAGATGCCGTAGCACGCTACCAA
>Ga0114129_10001202_pt1 | contig 34348 bp, 33 predicted proteins | sample RhiMetdeltSRZDD1_FD_80071 | JGI IMG/M metagenome (GOLD analysis project Ga0114129, IMG submission 80071) | Populus rhizosphere microbial communities from Tennessee, USA - Rhizosphere MetaG P. deltoides SRZDD1 (version 2) (version 2) | ecosystem: Host-associated > Plants > Roots > Rhizosphere >...
AGCTCGCGCGGCGCGCCGAGGAGCACATGAAGGGCATGGTGACGCCCTCGACGCTGTTCGAGGAGTTCGGCTTCAACTACATCGGTCCGATCGACGGCCACGACCTCGATGCGCTGATCCCGACGCTGCAGAACATCAAGAAGCTGAAGGGCCCGCAGTTCCTTCACGTGATCACCCGCAAGGGGCAGGGCTACAAGCTCGCCGAGGATGATCCGATCGCCTACCATGGCCCGGGCAAGTTCAATCCCGCGGAAGGCCTGAAGAGCGTGAGCGGCGCGAAGCCCACGTATTCGCAGATCTTCGGCGAGTGGCTGTGCGACATGGCGGCGCGCGATCCGCGCGTCGTCGGCATCACCCCCGCCATGCGCGAAGGCTCCGGCATGGTGCGCTACTCCGAGCTCTATCCCGAGCGCTACTTCGACGTCGGCATCGCCGAGCAGCACGCGGTGACCTTCGCCGCCGGCATCGCCGCCGAAGGCATGCGGCCGGTGCTCGCGATCTACTCCACCTTCCTGCAGCGCGGCTACGACCAGCTGATCCACGACGTCGCGATCCAGAACCTGCCGGTGCTGTTCGCGCTCGACCGCGGCGGGCTCGTCGGCGGAGACGGGGCGACGCACAACGGCGCCTTCGATTTCGCCTACCTGCGCACCTTGCCCAACCTCACGGTGATGGCCCCGTCCGACGCCGATGAATGCCGGCAGATGCTCTACACCGGAAGCCAGCTCGGCACGCCGGCCGCGGTGCGTTACCCGCGCGGGGCGGCGCTTGGCGAAGCACACGCGAACATGAGCCTCCTTCCGATCGGCAGAGGCGAAATCAGGAGAAAAGGGAAGCGGGTGGCCATCCTCGCGTTCGGCGCGATGCTCAAGCCTGCGCTCGAAGCCGGTGACGTCCTCGATGCCACGGTCGCCAACATGCGCTTCGTGAAGCCGCTCGACGCCGAGCTGGTGCGCGAGCTGGCCGAGCGCCACGAGCTGCTCGTGACCGTCGAGGAGCACCAGGTGATGGCCGGCGCCGGCTCCGCCGTCTGTGAAGCGCTCAGCCAGCACCGAATCGATCGCCGCGTCGTGCTGCTCGGCCTGCCCGACCGCTTCATCGACCATGGCGATCCGGCGCGGCTGCTTGCTTCCATCGGGCTGGACGGTGCGGGCATCGCGCAGTCGGTCCGCTCCGCGCTGGGGCAGGCCTGAAGCGCCTCCCCCTCGCGCTGGCGCTCGCCGTACCGGGCGCGGCGCTCGCCACCAGCGTGCTGGTCATGTCGATCACCGGTTCCGGCGTGGAAGTCCTGGTCAACAACAGCGCGGTGCGCACGCTGCGCCCCGGAGAGACCTCGCCCGAAGGCGTGAAGCTGATCGATCTGGGGACGGGCGGCGCGCTGATCGAAGTCGACGGCCGGCGCTGGCTCATGCCGCTCGGCTCCTCAACCGCCTCGACCCTCGTGCTGGAGGCCGACGAGCGCGGCCATTTCATCGTCACGGCGGCGATCAACGGCGTTCCGGTGCGCGCGCTCGTCGACACGGGGGCAAGCGCCATCGCCATGAACCTGAGCGAGGCGCGCCGCGCCGGCGTCGGACTGGCGGGCGCCCGCCGCGTGCGGATCTTCACGGCGAGCGGTCCGCGCGAGGCGCTGCTGGTGCAGCTCGCCTCGGTGCAGGTGGGGGAGATCGTGATCTACGACGTCGAGGCCACGCTGAGCGAGCGCGACGAGCTGCCCATAACCCTTCTCGGCATGAGCTTTCTCAAGCACTTGGACATGTACCGCAGCGGCGCCAGCCTCACCCTGACCCGGCGGCAGTGATTAGAATAGCGTGATGAAGTCGAGAGATCTTTACAACATCCCGGACGTCCAGAGCGACCCCGATTCGCGCAAGCTCGCCATCGACAAGGTCGGCATCAAGGCCATCCGCCATCCGGTCCGTATACAGGAGAGAGGCTCCACGGAGCGCAATCCGCGCGCGCAGCACACCATCGCCCTGTTCAACATGTACGTCGGCCTGCCGCACCACTTCAAGGGCACGCACATGTCGCGCTTCGTGGAGATCCTCGAGGCGCACGAGCGCGAGATCACCGTCGAGACTTTCCAGCTCATGCTGCGCGAGATGGTCGACAAGCTCGAGGCCGAGGAAGGCCACATCGAGATGTCGTTCCCCTATTTCATCGAGAAGAAGGCGCCGGTGTCCGGGGTGAAGAGCCTGATGGACTACGAGGTCACGTTCTCGGGCGAGATTCGCAAGGGCCGGCAGAGCTTCACCATGAAGGTGGTGGTGCCGGTGACCAGCCTGTGCCCCTGCTCGAAGAAGATCTCCGAGCGCGGCGCGCACAACCAGCGCTCGCACGTAACGGTGACGGCGCGCACCAACGACTTCGTCTGGATCGAGGAGATCGTCGACATCGTCGAGCGGCAGGCCTCGAGCGAGCTCTACGGGCTGCTCAAGCGGCCCGACGAGAAGTTCGTCACCGAGCGCGCCTACGACAATCCCAAGTTCGTCGAGGATCTGGTGCGCGACGTGGCGTCCGTGCTGAACCTCGACGAGCGCATCGACGCCTACGTGGTCGAGTCGGAGAACTTCGAATCGATCCACAACCACAGCGCCTACGCGCTGATCGAGAAGAACAAACGGGCAAAGTAGGCCGCATCCTCTTCGGGCTGCTTTCGGAGATCGCGCTGACGGAAGGAGTCGAGGCCCGGGATTTCGCAGCCGAGCGCGCGCGGCTGGTCGCTGAAGTCGACGCGATGTATGCCGAAACGCGCGGCGAGACCGGCCTCGGCGCGATGTCGCCCGCGGTGCGCGCGGCGCTCGGCAAGGTCGAGCGCCATCGCCTGCTGCCAGCCGAGCAGGCGAAGTACGCCTACCGCAACCACCCGCTGCCCATCGGCGCGGGACAGACGATCTCGCAGCCTTACATCGTCGCGCTTTCCGCCGATCTTCTGGCGCCCAAGCCCGGCGATGTGGTGCTCGAGGTCGGCACCGGCTCGGGCTACCAGGCGGCCGTGCTCGCCGAGATCGTCCAGCGGGTCTACAGCATCGAGCTGATCGAGAGCCTGGGAAAGGCCGCGACGGCGCGGCTTGCCGAGCTCGGCTACCGCAACGTGGAAGTGCGCATCGGCGACGGCTACGCCGGCTGGCCGGAGAAGGCGCCCTTCGACGGCATCGTCGTCACCGCCGCCGCGCCGCAGGTGCCGCCGGCGCTCGTTGCGCAGCTCAAGCCCGGCGCCCGCATGGTGATCCCGGTGGGCGGGCCCGGCGACGTGCAGTACCTGAAGCTGCTGGTCAAGCGCGCCGACGGCGGCTACGACGAGAAGCGGGTGCTCCCGGTCCGCTTCGTTCCGCTCGTCCCCGGCAAGAACTAGCTCAGAACCGCCGCGTGAGGGTCATCGTGTCGCCCTCGCGCTTCATGTCCACCCGGTTGAGGAAGCTCATGCCGAGGAGCGCAGTGTCGAGCCCTGCCTCGAACACCACCGCGTCGACCGAATTCAGCTCGATGCCGCCGAGCCTGACGGTGGCGAGGTTCACGCGGTAGACCGGCACGAGGCCGTTCGCGGTATTCGACAGGCCGGGCTCGCCCTTGCGGAAGTCGATCCCCGCGCGCTGCGCCAAGCTCGCCGGCAGCGCGATCGAGCTGGCGCCCGTGTCGACGAGAAACCGGACCGGCGTGCCGTTCACCGCGCCCTCGCCGACGAAGTGGCCGCCCGGCCCCGCGGCGAGCGTCGCCTGCTCACGGTCCGAAGCGGCCGCCGCGCGGCGGTAGTGCTGGCCCTGCTGCAGCAGGCGCCTCGTGCCTTCAATCTCCATCAGGGCGCTGTCCTTGTCCACCGACAGCACCGTGATCCCGTGCCACGTCTGGCCCACCTTCACGGTCTTCGGTTCGCCGCCGTCGAGCACCACCACCGCGGCCTTGCCGCCGATGACCCCGACCAGGGAAACCTCGGCCGCGGCGGCGAGACCGCAGGCGAACCACAGAAGCAGCGCAATAATATTGGGCATGGACCCCGTCGTTGTTATTCGAACCGCGCGCAGCGAAGGACCGGCCTATTTTGCCAGCTATCTCGAGCGCCGTTCAATTGCATGGGACCTGCTCGCGATCGACGAAGGCGCGCCGGTGCCGCGCGATCCGAGACATTTTTCCGGAATTGCCATCATGGGCGGCGCCATGAGCGTGAACGATGACCTCCCCTGGATCCCGCAGGTGCTCGAGCTCATCCGCGAGGCGGTGCGGAAAGACGTGCCGGTGCTCGGGCACTGCCTCGGCGGCCAGCTCATGTCCAGGGCCTTCGGCGGCAGCGTGCGCGCCAACCCCTACAAGGAGATCGGCTGGGGCGAGGTGCGCGTGTGCGACAACGGCGTGGCGCGCGCCTGGCTCGGCGAGCTGCAGTCGTTCGAGACCTTCCAGTGGCACGGCGAGACCTTCACCATCCCGCCGGGTGCGACGCGCGTGCTCGAGAATCCGCACTGCGCCAACCAGGCGTTCGCCATCGGCAGGCACTTCGGCATGCAATGTCACGTCGAGATGACCGAGGAGCTGATTCGCACCTGGGTGCGCGGCGGAGCCGACGAGATCAAGGCCGCGGCGGCGAGCCCGGCGGTGCAGAAGCCCGCGGAGATGGAGCGCGACATGGAGGCACGGCTGGCGCGCCTGCACGAGGTCGCGGACCGGATCTACGACAAGTGGAGCGAAAACCTAGTAAGGGGGTAACGGGGGAGGCGGAGCTGCCCTGTTCCTAATCCCGGAAGTTAATAAACTGGAGCGGGACGTCGGTGACCGCTTTTTTCACGAGCGCGATGGCGTTCTGCAGGTCGTCCCTCTTCGCGCCCGACACGCGCAGCGCGTCGCCCTGGATCGAGCCCTGCACCTTGAGCTTGGAGTCCTTGATCAGCTTCTGGATTTCCTTGCCCTTTTCCACCGGGATGCCGACCTTCACCTTGACCGGCCGCTTCACCTTGTCGCCCGAGATCTTCTCGATGCCGCCGAGCTCGAGGCAGCGCACGTCGACGCTGCGCTTCGCCAGGCGTTGGCGCAGCACGTCCATCACCTGGCCCAGCTTGAACTCGTCGTCGGCGAACACGACGAGATCGAGCTTGGTCTGCTCGACGCGCGCGTCGGAGCCCTTGAAGTCGTAGCGGTTCGTGATCTCCTTGTTCGCCTGCTCGACCGCGTTCTTCACTTCCTGCTCGTTCACCTGCGAGACGATGTCGAAGGAGGGCATGGCGCAACTCTACTCCATCAATTGCCGCGACTTCAGCGCAATGGCGCCGATCTCGCGCAGCAGGAATTCCGGCGGCGGCTGGCGATCCGAATCGGTGCGTTGCGCCGGGGGCTTCAGCCGGGCCTCGATATACGCGCCGAGGGTGCGGCCGCGCGCCACGAGCCACGAGCCGAAGCGCCTGCGGCTGCGATCGTAGGCGTCGAGCGCGCCCGGCACGTCGCCGCCCGCGGCGAGCTCGCGCGCGAGCGCTTCGGCGTCGAGCGCCGCCTTGGTGACGCCGACTCCCACGTGAGGGCGCGCGACGAAGGCGGCGTCGCCCGCCAACGCGACGCGCCCGAGCGCCATGCGCGGCGATTCCAGGTCGAAGATCGCCTGGAAGAAGAGCTGCTCGATGAGCTCCATCAGCGCGGCGATCTGCGGCGCGAGCAGCGCATGCGCGTCGGCCCTGACCTGCGCGCCGACCTCCGGCCGGAGCAGCGGTGGCGGAATCGAGCTGCCGTGGCAGCGGCCGCTCGCGTCGGTGCACAGCTCGGCCAGCGTGCGCTGGTAGTCGGCGGGCCGGTACCACATCAGGTTGTAGCACCGGCGCCCGGGGCGCGTGTCGTTGTCGCGTCCCGGAACCGGATAGGTGAGCATCATCTCGCCCTCGGGCAGGCACATCGCGTAGTGCTCGAAGAGCTCGCGGTGGATCTCCGACGGGAACGCGCTCTCGTCCACGAGGCCGCGCCATGCGACGTAGCCCGCGTAGCGCGGCTGCACTTCCGGCCACAGGATCTCCCGCACGGTGGAGCGGATGCCGTCGGCGCCGACGAGGAGATCGCCGCGCTCTTGCGTGCCGTCCGCAAATATCGCCGTGACGCCCGACGCGTCCTGCTCGAAGCGCGCGAGCGACATCCCAAGGCGGTAGCTCGCCGCGGGAAGCGCGTCCCGGAGGAGGCTGTGGATCCGCCCCCAGGAGCTCTGCAGCTGCGGCACCGAGAGGCGTTGAATCAGGCCGCCGCTGCGATCGAGGCAGATCCGCGTGGCCACCCGCACGCCGATGGTGTCGTCCACCGGAAGCTCCAGGCGGCGCAGGGCGCCGAGCAATTCGCCGTGCGTGCCGATGCCGGCGCCGCGGCCGGCCAGGGGCTCGCCGACGCGCTCGAAGACCGTGACGTCCCAGCCGCTCCTGCGCAGCGCGTTCGCCGCGAACAGGCCCGCGATCGAGCCGCCGATCACCAGCGCGCGTCGCGCCGTCACGCTCAGTTCGGCTGGATCGCCATGGGCTCGGCGCCGAGCCACGCAGGGGCCTGCGCCATCGCGGCCCACGAGGCGAGCGCGAGCAGCGCTGCGGCGAGCTGCCTCATTCGGGGGTCTCCTCTGGCAATATCATGCCATGGCCCTCATCGAAGGAGTGGACGTCGAGCACCGCGGCAGCGGGCCCGACCTGGTCATCCTGCATTCGCTGCTCGCGGATCGTTCCGCCTTCGACCGCGTCGCGCCCGCGCTTTCGAGGAAGCGGCGGGTGTGGCTCGTGAACCTCCCCGGCTACGGCGCCTCGCGGCCCGCGGGCACTTCGGTCGAGGACTATGCCGACCGCATCGCCTCGCTCTTCCAGTCCCTGAATCTGGGCGAGCCCGATGTCTTGGGCAACGGTTTTGGCGGCTTCATCGCGGTGGCGCTCGCCGCCCGCCACGGCGCGCGGGTCCGGCGCCTGATCGCGGCGCCGGCGCTCGCCGCGTTTCCGGAGCCGGCCAAGCAGCCGCTCCGCGGCCTCGCCGAGCGCGTGGCGAAGGAGGGCATGTCGGGCGCGCTCGACGTCGCGATCCGCCGCATGTTCCCCGAGCGCTTCATCGCGGCCAATCCTTCCGTGGTGGAGGAGCGCAAGCAGGCGCTGACGAAGGCCGACCCGGCGTGCTTTCGCACCGCGTGCCTGGCGCTCGCCAGCCTCGATCTGTCGCCCGTCCTGGGCAATATCAAGAGTGAAACGCTCGTGATGGCGGGAAGCGAGGACGCGACCACGCCGCCGGCGCTCGCGCGCGAGCTCGCGGCCAAGATTCCGAAAGCCAAGTTCCGCGAGCTGCAGGGCTGCGGACATTGTCCGCAGATCGAGAATCCGGCGCTTTTCGTGGACGTGGTCGAGGAGTTCTTAAGCGCGCCTAGCCGGGCCTAATCGGCTTTTATCCTGGCGGCGGGGATCACTTCGGCCCACTTTCTCAACTCGCTCTTCACCACGCGGTCGAGCTCCTCGGGTGAGCTCGCCACCGGGTCGGCGGTCTGTTCGATCAGCCTTGCACGCACCTCCGGAAGCTGCACGACGCGCGCGATTTCCTTGTGCATGCGGGCGATCACGGGCGTTGGCGTACGCGAAGGAGCGAACATGGCGATCCACGAGTCGACCTCGTAATCGGGAAGCCCGAGCGCTTCGGCGACCGTAGGAACGTCCGGCGCTCCGGGAGAGCGCTTCAGGGTCGTCACGGCGAGGGCTCTCAGCCTTCCCGCGCGCGCCTGCCCCACCACGGCGGCCGCGGTCAGGATGACGAGCGGAACCTGGCCGGCGACCGTATCGGCCACGGCCGGCCCGCCGCCCTTGTACGGCACGTGCACCAGCTCGATGCCGGTCTTCAGCTTGAGCAACTCGCCGGCGATGTGCGATGGCGTGCCGTTGCCTGCCGAGGCAAAGGCCAGCTTGCCGGGCTGGACCTTGGCTGCGTCGACCAGGTCCTTGAGCGACTTGAACGGCGTGGCCGGATGCGCCGCGATAAGCTGCGGGATGCTTACGATGAGCGAAACCGAAGCGAAATCGCGCTCGGTATCGTAGTTGAGCTTGTAGAGGTAGGGGTTGATGGTGTGCGAGGAGAGCGTGACGAGAAACGTGTAGCCGTCGGGCGCCGAGCGCGCCACTTCCGCGGTACCCACCGCGCCGCCGGCGCCGCCGCGGGTCTCGATCACGATCGGCTGGCCGAGGCCTTCCGCGACGCGGCCCTGGAGAAGGCGCGAGACGATGTCGACGCTGCCGCCCGGGGGAAACGGCACGACCCAGCGGACGGGCTTGTTCGGCCATTCCTGAGCAGCGGCGCTCGCCGCGGCGAAGAGGATTGCGAAGACGACGCTTTTCACGGTGGTGCTAGTATGCATGCTGCCCCGTATCGCGAATACGCCGCAACTCCGCGGTTATTGCCCCAAACCCCATGGATGCATTGTCCGACGTTCTCAAGTCGGTCCGCCTCGAGGGCGCGGTGTATATCAACGCGGAGTTCACTGCGCCCTGGTGCGTGCAAGCGAAGTTCGGGCTGGCGAGCGTCCGGGCGCGGCTTGCCGGTGCCGAGCAGGTGGTGTTCTTCCACTTCCTCACGGAGGGGAGCTGCAAGGTGCGGCTGAGCGATGGCGCGGAAGCGCTCGACGTGGCGGCCGGGGACCTGCTTCTGTTCGTAAGGGAAGAGAAGCACCTGATGGGCAGCGACCTGCACCTCGCGCCGGTGGAGGCCGCCACGCTGATCAGCGCCGATGCCGCGGCCGGCACCGAGCTGATCCAGATGCGCCATGGCGGCGGCGGCGCGGCCACGCGCTTTGTGTGCGGCTACCTCGCCTGCAGCCGCAGCCTGTGCCGCCCGCTTCTGGACACCCTGCCGCGTTTGCTCAGAATCCCGATTGGCGATGGGCCCGAGGCTGCGCTGCTGCGCCACCTGTTGCGGGTCGGCGTGCGCGAATCTTCGGCCACGCGCCCGGGCACGGAGTCCATGCTCGCCAAATTGTCCGAGCTCATGTTCGTGGAAGCGATGCGCCGCTACGCCGAAAGCATGCCGCCGGGGGGCAAGGGCTGGCTCGCGGGCGTGCGCGATCCCCAGATCGGGCATGCCCTGGCGTTGCTGCACGCCGAACCCGACCGGGCGTGGACGGTCGATGATCTGGCGCGTCAAGTCGCGCTTTCGCGCTCGGCCCTCGCCGAGCGTTTCGCCGCGCTGGTCGGCGAGCCGCCCATCCAGTACCTGATGCGCTGGCGCCTAGCGCTCGCCGCGCAAACGCTGCGTTCTGCCGGGGATGCCATTGCACACGTGGCCGCGCAGACCGGCTACGAGTCCCTGACTGCCTTCAACCGGGCGTTCAAGCGGGAGTTCGGGATGCCGCCCGCGGCCTGGCGGCGCCAGGCGATGCGTCCCACCCCGACACCAGGCAAGCAGGCACGGTAGGCGACAAATGGTCGACTTGAACGCGAATTTTGCCGGTTCGATTCCGGAGTACTACGACCAATGTCTGGGACCCGCCTGGTTTCACGCCTTTGCGGCGGACCTGGCGCAGCGCCTTCCAACGAAGCCGCCGGGTGATGTCCTCGAGCTCGCGTGCGGCACCGGCATCGTCACGCGGCGGCTGCGCGAGCGAATCGACCCGACGCTGCGCCTGGTGGCGAGCGATCTCAGCAAGCCGATGCTGAATTTCGCGCGCAGCAGGCTGCCCGATCATGGCGGCATTGACTGGCGCGAGGCGGATGCCGCCAGCTTGCCATTCGACGATGGCGAATTCGGCGTGGTCGTCTGCGCATTCGGGATCATGTTCGTGCCGGACAAGCGCGCGGCGATCCGGGAGGCGCGCCGCGTGCTCAAGAAAGGCGGAATCCTCCTGTTCAACGTCTGGGATCGCCTCGAGCACAATCGCCACGTCGCCCTGACCGCCGGCGTCATGGAGGATCTCTTCCCGGGGGATGAAGAGCTGTCGTTCAGAAGGCTCTACGAGATGTACGATCCGGCGCTGCTGCGCACGCTGCTGGCCGAGGCGGCCTTTCAGGAAGTGCGGATCGAGCAAAAGCAGATCGAGATCCATGGCGTGAGCGCGCGCAGCATAGCCACCGGGATCATTCGCGGCAGTCCGCGGTCGCTTCTCATCGAGAAGCGCGGCGCCTCGCTCGACGAAGTCGTGGAGCGGGTGGCCGCCGCGCTGGAAAAAGCAGCCGGAAGCGCCTCTTACCGCGGCACCGCGAGTGCAGTGGTGATCGAAGCGCGCGCGACCTAGCGACTAGTGGTCGTAGGAGCTCTGCAGCTCCTTCAGCTTCGAGCGCAGGAACGCCTCGCTGGTGACGCGCCGGCCGTCGTCGAACACGATCTCGTAGGGCCTGCCCGACACGGAGCTGCGCGAGCCGCACAAGCGGATGAAGTCCTCGGCGCTTTCCACGCGGTCGCCCGCCTCGCGCAGCTTGAGGCGCAGGTGATCCGCCGCCTTGGTTGAGTCGTACGCCGCGCCGTTGCGGATGAATTTCGCGTTGCCGAGCCGCTCGACCGCCGCGATGAGCTGCTCGATCTTGCGCGCTTCGACCGGGGAAGACACCGCGAAAGCGGCGCAAGCCCATACCGCGATCGTTCCTGCGAGAAGCGAAAGGGCGGAGCGCACCGGCTCAGGACTGCATGTACCCGTTCAGCTCTGGCGTGGTCAGCGAGCGCTCGAGGTAGCCGAAGCTGCCCTGTCCCTGCACCTCGCGCGCGGCGTCGACGAGCCCGCTCATCGCGGCGCGGTAGAGCGAGGTGGCGAGGCTCACGCGCCGCACGCCCGCGGCCTCGAGCTCGCGTACGGTGAACGACTTGCCCTTGATTCCCGCCATGAAGTTCACCGGTTTCCTCAGCGCCGCGCACACCGCGCGCACCGCCGCGAGATCGGGCAGGCCCGGGGCCATCAGGACGTCCGCGCCCGCTTTCTCGAACGCCTGGAGCCGCCTGATCGTGTCGTCCAGGTCCGGCCTGCCGCGCAGGAAGTTCTCGGTTCTCGCCGTGAGTACGAATCCCGCCTGGATGCGCCTTGCCGTTTCCGAAGCAGAGGCGACGCGCTCGACCGCATGCTCGAAGTCGAAGATCGGCTTGTCCTTGTTGCCGCTCGCATCCTCGATCGAGCCGCCGACTAGCCCGACCTCGCCCGCGAGCCGGATGGCTTCGGCCGCGGCTTCGGGCGCGTCGGCGAAGCACTTTTCCAGGTCGGCGGATACCGGGAGATCGGTAGCCATCACGATCGCGCGCGCGTGGGCGAGGGCCTCGTCGCGCGTGACGCCGCCGTCGCGCCGGCCGAGCGTTCCCGCGCAGGCCCCGCTCGAGGTGGCGAGCGCCGGGAACCCCAGGCCCGCGAGGATGCGGGCCGAGCCGGCGTCCCAGGCGTTGGCGATGAGAAAAGCCCCCGGGCCTTCGTGGAGCTTCTTGAACCGGAGTGCCTTCTCGGCTGTTGCGGTGGGCATGGTCGATCCTAGCGGGCGTTGAGGCGCTGGAGGTCGTCGATCCAGCGCGTGGTGATGGCGCGGATCCAGTCGAGGTCGGCCTGGCTGTCATAGAGACTGTACACCGTCAGGCTGAGCGCTTTGCCGCGCACCAGCAGCAGGCTGATCGTCGACAGCGCGTACTGCTGCTTCGGGGCGCCCGGAGGCTGCATGCGCATGTTGGCTGGCACGCGCGCTCCGAGCAGCAGCGACCGCACTTCAGGGTCGCGGCGCAGCTCGCCCACCACGCTCGATTTTCCGAGCGGCTGCTGGTCGAAATACTCGGTGAAGATCTTGCCCGCGGGGACCCGCTCGCCGAGCTCGCGCTGCGCGGCGTCGGCGAACTCGCCGAAGCGCCGCGGGCTGAGGCGCTCGTGCTCGAGCTCCCGCGGCGTGACGGCGGTCATGTAGCGGCGAAACTCCGGCGGATCCCCTTGCGTGAACTTGCGCAGGTCGCCGTCGGAGAGGGCGAAGAGCAGGATCCGGTTCGAAGGCGAGGTGATCGCCTCGGCGAGCTCCTGCAGCCGCGGCGAGCCGGTGAACGTGGTGTCGCTGAATCCTGGCGGCGCGTCGAGTCCCAGGCGCGCTTCGGCGACCTGCACCGCGAACGGCGCGGCGAGCGCGCCTCGGAGCAGGAGCGAAGCGGCGAGAGCGAGGGCGACGCGCACGCGAGTCATTCTATATATCATTGCGGGTTTCGGAGACAGGCGCTTTGGCGACGATCCTCGGCACGCTTCCCAAGGGAGAGAAGGTCGGCATCGCCTTCTCCGGAGGGCTCGACACCAGCGCCGCGGTGCACTGGATGCGCGCGAAGGGCGCGGTCCCGTACGCCTATACCGCGAACCTCGGCCAGCCCGACGAGTCCGACTACGACGCGATCCCGCGCCGCGCGCTCGCCTACGGCGCCGAGAAGGCGCGGCTCATCGAATGCCGCCCGCAGCTCGTCGCCGAGGGCATCGCCGCGATCCAGTGCGGCGCCTTCCACATCTCCACCGGCGGCGCCGCCTACTTCAATACCACGCCGCTCGGCCGCGCGGTCACCGGCACGATGCTGGTGGTGGCGATGCGCGAGGACCAGGTCGGCATCTGGAGCGACGGCAGCACCTTCAAGGGCAACGACATCGAGCGCTTCTACCGCTACGGCCTGCTCGCCAATCCCGGTCTGCGCATCTACAAGCCGTGGCTCGACCAGCGCTTCATCGACGAGCTGGGCGGCCGCAAGGAGATGTCCGCCTACATGGCCAAGGCGGGCCTCGATTACCGCATGAGCGCCGAGAAGGCCTATTCGACCGATTCCAACATCCTCGGCGCCACGCACGAGGCGAAGGACCTCGAGTTCCTCGACAAGGGCATGGCGCTCGTCCAGCCGATCATGGGCGTCGCCTTTTGGCGTGACGATGTAAAAGTCAGGAATGAAAACGTCACCATGGAATTCGAGGAGGGGCAGCCGGTGGCGCTGAACGGCCAGCGCTTTGCGGATCCGGTGAAGCTGATGGAGGAGGCCAACGCCATCGGCGGCCGGCACGGGCTCGGCATGTCGGACCAGATCGAGAACCGCATCATCGAGGCGAAGAGCCGCGGCATCTACGAGGCGCCCGGCATGGCGCTGCTGCACATCGCCTACGAGCGCCTGGTGACCGGCATCCACAACGAGGACACCATCGAGCAGTACCGCGGCAACGGGCGGCGGCTCGGCCGGCTGCTCTACCAGGGGCGGTGGTTCGACCCGCAGACCATGATGCTGCGCGAAACCGCGCAGCGCTGGGTGGCCAAGGCGGTGACCGGCCAGGTGACGCTCGAGCTGAGACGCGGCAACGACTACTCGATCCTGGACACGAAGAGCCCCAACCTCACCTACAAGCCCGAGCGCCTGACCATGGAGAAGGGCGAGGTCTACTTCACCCCGGCCGACCGCATCGGCCAGCTCACGATGCGCAACCTCGACATCATGGACACGCGCGACAAGCTGCGCGTCTACGGCGAGGCGGGGCTGCTCGGCGATTCGACCGCGGGAGGAGTTCCTCTGCTCGGCTCGTCCGACGACGAGAAGAAGCCTTAGGCCCGTGCGTAGTCCTCGGCTTTCAAATCGCCGAGTTGCGTACCTTTGCTGCAGGGAAGCCCCATTCGCTGAATTCTGGCCTCGATCACGCGTGGCAGAACGCGCTGCCATGTCTGGGTAAACGAGCGGTGACCTACGACGTCGGTGTCCCTGCGAAGGTCAAACGTCCAAGACGCTCCGTCGACGCGCTTCACTGGAATCAAGACTCCCTCCGAGCGGCTTTCAACGATTCCCTGGCCATTGCGGTCATACAGCTCGATCCAGACGTCCGCCGACGCGGTCACATACTGCTTGTCTCCGAGCCCTAGGTAAAAAAGACCGTCTATACCGCGAATACCTCGGTTTGAGTGGATATATCGGCTCAACAGCAATACTGCATCAGCGTTGCGGGCTGCTGCGAACGCGACCAGCTCCTCGCGAATGTCCCGTACAGCCACACCAAACTTTACGGCCTCCAACTTTTGGCGGTAGTGCTCGAGATCCTCGGTGAAAATGACCAGCTCACGACCTTCGTCACTGCGGAATGCTGCTCTGACGCCGGTCCAGGCGGCTTCGTTAAGAAGCATCCCGACGGGGATGTCGAGAGATTCTTCCTTTCCTCCCGCCTGGACGCGTCGGTACCTGACCTTCTGCGGTAACAGTGAAAGAACAACAATTCTCTGATAACTACAAGCCTTATCGGGTCCGATCACCGTTGGACCACTACACGAAATGAGACCAGCGGAAACGATGCAGAGAGCTACTCTCCGGATCACTTTGGTTTGTCGACTTTGCCGAGCACAAGAAATTCTAGGAGAGCCTTCTGCGTGTGCAGCCGATTCTCGGCCTCTTCCCACACCACGCTCTGCGCGCCGTCGATCACCTCGGCGGCGACCTCCTCGCCGCGGTGCGCCGGCAGGCAGTGCATGAAGAGCGCGTCGCGCTTCGCGGCCTTCATCATCTCGGCGTCGACCTGCCAGTCCTGGAAGTCGCGCTTGCGGGCGGCGTTCTCCGACTCGAAGCCCATCGAGGTCCACACGTCCGTGGTGACGAGGTCCGCCCCGCGCGCGGCGGCCATGGGATCCGAAAACACTTCTGCGTTGCGGTTGAGGCGCTCTTTCTCCACCTCGTACCCGGGAGGCGTGGAGATGTGAAGCTTGAAATCGAACAGCGCCGCCGCCTGCAGCCAGGTGTTGCACACGTTGTTCGAGTCGCCGATCCAGGCGACTTTCTTCCCCTGGATCGGCCCGCGCTGCTCGATGAACGTATAGACGTCGGCCAGGATCTGGCAGGGGTGGTACTCGTTGGTGAGGCCGTTGATCACCGGCACCCGCGAGTTCGCGGCGAAGCGGTTGATGATGTCCTGCTCGAAGGTTCGCAGCATGATCACGTCGCACATGCGCGAGATGACCTGCGCCGCGTCTTCGACCGATTCGCCGCGGCCGAGCTGCGAGTCGCGCGTGAAGAGGTAGATGGCGGCGCCGCCGAGCTGGTGCATCCCGGCCTCGAACGACATGCGGGTGCGCGTCGAGGGCTTCTCGAAGATCATCGCGAGGGTGCGGTCCTCGAGCGGCCAGTAGCGCTCGTAGCGCTTGAAGCGGTCCTTGATCCAGCGCGTGCGCGCGAACAGGTGCTCGTGCTCCTCGCGCGAAAAGTCGCTGAACTGCAGGAAGTGCCGCAGCCCCATGGCGTCAGGCCGCGGCGCGCTTGTCGAGGAACGCCTCGAGCAGGGGCAGCAGGCGGGCGAGCACCTCGCGCGCCTCCGCCTCGTTCATCACCAGCGGCGGCAGCATGCGGATGACGCTGTCGGCGGTGACGTTGAGGACCAGGCCGGCTTCGAGCGCCTGCCTCACCAGCTCGCCGCACGGACGCGCGAGCTCGACGCCGATCATGAGGCCCATGCCGCGCACTTCGACGACGCCATCCCGCCTGGGGAGGCCGCCCCGGATCACCTCGCCGACGCGCGCCGCGTTGGCGAGCAGCCCTTCTTCCTTGATGGTGTCGATGGTGGCGACGACCGCAGTCATCGCGAGCGGGTTGCCGCCGAAGGTCGAGCCGTGGTTGCCCGGCTTGAACACGCCCTTCGCGCGCCCGCCGACCACGCAGGCCCCCACCGGCACGCCCGATCCAAGGCCCTTCGCGAGCGGCACCACGTCGGGCAGGAAGCCGGCGTGCTGGTAGACGAACCACTTGCCGGTGCGCCCGAGGCCGCACTGCACCTCGTCGGACATGAAGAGCCACTGGTTGCGGTCGCAGATCTCCTTCAGCCCGCGCAGGTACTCCAGGCGCGACACGTTGATCCCGCCTTCGCCCTGGATCGGCTCGACGAACACCGCCACCACGTTCTTGTTGTGCTCGGCCACCTGGCGCACCGCCTCGAGGTCGTTCAGCGGCACGCGCACGAAGCCCGAGACCAGCGGCTCGAACCCCGCCTGCACCTTGCGGCTGCCGGTAGCCGAGAGCGTGGCGAGCGAGCGGCCGTGGAACGCCTTCTCCATCACGATGATTGCCGGCTCGGCGATGCCGCGCTCGTGGCCGTACTTGCGCGCCACCTTGAGCGCGGCCTCGTTCGCCTCGAGGCCCGAGTTGCAGAAGAACACCTCGTCCAGGCCGGTGATTTCGGCGACGCGGTCGGCGGCGGCCTCCTGCGTCGGGATGCGCCACAGGTTCGAGGTATGGAGAACTCCGCTCGCCAGCCTTTCCGAAAGAGCCTTGGTCAATTTCGGGTGGTTGTAGCCGAGGGTGTTTACGGCGATCCCGGCGAGGGCATCGAGGTATTTCTTGCCGGCTTCGTCCCACAGCCACACGCCTTCGCCGCGGACGAAGGCCACCGGCTGGCGGGCGTAGGTGTTCATTACGTGGGACATGGCGTCCCTCCCAGAATATCAAAAGACAATGCGGTCTGTCCCCGATTTTGCCCTTAGGGAAGACGCTGCAGGCCCTTTTCCTCCTGAGGCTTGAGGACGCGCACGCAGGGCACGTAGCCCTCGTGCACGATGCCGTGCATCTCCATGCGCCGGGTGGAGCGCAGGAGGTCGGCGAGGTATTCGACCACTCCCGTGGTGATGAGCTGCCCGGGCACCAGCACCGGAATGCCGGGCGGGTAGGGCACGATCTGGTCGGCGCAGACCGCGCCCACGAGCTTGCGGTTGACCCGCTCGCGCTCGTCGAACACGGGCACCAATTCGCCGCCGCAGTAGTAGGCGTCGCGCGGCAGGTAGCGCAGGCGCGTGAACCCCGGGATCTCGGGCGTCTGCACCAGGCGCCGCGCCTGGCGCCCCTCGCGGGCAATGCGCATCAGGGCGTCGTAGAGGCGCGAGAGCTTCGAGCGCGTGGTGCCGATGGTGAAGAGCAGCGACAGCGTGTTGAAGGTCGACTTCTCGACCTGGATGTTGTAGCGCTCGAACAGCTCCTTCTGCAGGTCCTCGGCGGTATAGCCGCAGCCCGAGATGTCGATCGTCACCTTGGTGGGATCGAGGCGGATGCCGTCGCCTCTCACCTCCTCGGGCAGCAGGTCCTCGAGCTCGAGCACCCGGAACACCTTGGTGGAGTTGATCAGGCCTCGCGCCTCCTTCGCGAGCTCGAGGGTGCGCCCCAGCAGCTTGTAGCCCTCCATCACGGCCTGCTTGCGCGCTACGTCCAGGCTCGCGATCAGCCCGTACTGCGGGCTGGTGGAGGTGTGCATGTTGAAGTTTTCGCGGAAGAGGTGCTCGCGGAATCCAGGATCGTTGATGTGGATCATCGAGGCCTGAGAGAACGCCGAGAGCACCTTGTGCGTCGACTGGGTGGCGTAGTCGGCCCCGGCCTCCAGCGCTGTGGGCCGGAACTCGGGATGGAAGCGCGCGAAGCCGTACCAGGCCTCGTCGATGATCACCTTGATGCCTCTCGCGTGCGCCGCCTCCACGATCGGCGCGAGGTCGTAGCGCAGCCCGTCGTAGGTGCAGGAGGTCAGGATCAGGGCCTGCGCGTCGGGATGCCTTTGAATCTGCTTCAAGAGCGTTTTTTTCGGCACCGGGCCGTAGAGGCCGTATTTCCTGTTCAACGCCGAATCGAGGTAGATCGGGTGCGCCCCCGAAAGCACCACGCCGTGGTGCACGCTCTTGTGGCAGTTGCGGTCGAGGAGCAGCTTCTCCCCGGGGGCGAGCAGGGTCTGGAAGATGACCTTGTTCGCGGTGGAGGTGCCGTTGGTGGCGAAGTACGTGCGCCGGGCGCCGAAGGCCTTCGCCGCCATCGCCTGGGCTTCGCCGATCACACCCTTCGGCTCCATCAACGAGTCGAGCATCGGCACCGACACCGAGAGGTCGGCGTCGAACACATGCTCGCCCATGAACTCGTAGAAGTCGTTCACCCAGGCGCTGCCGCGCAGCGACTCGCCCGAGGAGTGGCCCGGGGTGTGCCACTGGTCCTTCGCCATCCACACGTAGTTCTTGAGCGCGTCGTAAAACGGCGTGCGCGCGCGCTCCTGGATTTGCGCGTTGAGGATGCGGTAGATGCCGCGGTAGTCGCGCTCCTCGCGGTAGAAGTACCCGTCGACCGACTCGGCGAACAGGGCGTCGACGACGTCGTCTTCCTTTTCCTGCGCGATCAGGATGTAGACGTCGAGCTCGGGCCGAAAGCGCGTGATCCTCTGCACCAGCTCCAGGGCCGACATCTGGAGCTGCTTCTTGTCTTTTTCCTTGTCCTTGCCGTTTCGGGCCAGGGAATAGAGCGTGTCGTCCACGAGGACGGCCTGCAGGTCGCCGTCGGACTCGATCACCGACAGCGCTTCCTTGGCGGTGGCTACGCCGGTGAAGCTGATGCCGAGAGGATTGTCGAGCGCGCGCGCGGCGGCGTTGAGGCCCTTGACGAACTCGCGCAGAACCAGGTGCTCATCGTTGATGACGAGGATGCGGCACGAGAGCTTGGGCATCAGCGCGCCTCAGTATAATGGCGCATGCCCGAGCCTCGTCCCGGCAGGCTCGAAGAACTTCAGAGTGCTACTTGAGGGTCCTGAGGGCGTGTGCCAGCCGGCTCTTGTGGCGGTCGCCCGCGTTCCGGTGCAGCACCCCCTTGGCGACCACGCGGTCGATGACGCGCTGCGACGCGCGCAGCACGTTCTCCGCTGCGGCCTTGTCGCCGCCGGCGACCGCCTTCTTCACGTTCTTGATCGCCGTACGCACGGCGGTGCGCAGGCTCATGTTGTGCTCCCGGCGCACCTGCGCCTGGTGCGCGCGCTTGCGCGCGGACTTCGTGTTAGCCATGAATTCGATGCCCTTAGAAGGGGCGGAAGTCTAGCATGAACGCCTCTCCAAACGCATGAACCTCCTCCGGGCCCTGGTCACGGTGAGCGGTCTCACCTTCGTGAGCCGGATCCTCGGGTTCGCGCGCGATTTCATCATCGCCCGGGCGTTCGGCGCGGGGCTTGCCACCGACGCGTTCTTCGTCGCTTTCCGCCTGCCGAACCTGCTGCGGCGGCTGTTTGCGGAGGGGGCGTTCTCGCAGGCGTTCGTGCCGGTGCTCGCCGAGCAGAAGAACAAGACCTCGCCCGAGGAGGTCCGGTCGCTCATCGACCGGACCGCGACCCTGCTCTCCCTGGCGCTGGTCCTCACCGCGCTCCTCGGCATGGCCCTCGCCCCGGTCGTGGTCTACATTTCAGCGCCCGGCTTCGCCTCCGACCCGGCGAAGTTCGGCCTGACGGTGACGATGCTGCGGATTACGTTCCCGTACATCGCGTTCATCTCGCTGGTGGCTTTTGCCGCCGGGGTGCTGAACACCTGGAACCGCTTCTCCGTGCCGGCGATTACCCCGGCGCTGCTCAACGTGTCGTTCATCGTCGGCGCGCTTTTTTTCGCCGACCGGTTCGACCCGCCGGTACTGGTGCTCGCCTGGGCGGTGTTCGGCGGCGGCGTGCTGCAGCTCGCCTTTCAGATTCCTTTCCTGGCCAGGCTGGGTCTGCTGCCACGCTGGCGCCTGGATCTCCAGCACCCCGGCGTGCGGCGGATCCTGAAGCTGATGGGGCCGGCCGCCTTCGGCGTCTCCATCAGCCAGATTTCGCTGGTGATCAATACGATCTTCGCTTCGTTCCTGGTGACGGGAAGCGTGTCGTGGCTCTACTACGCCGACCGGCTGATGGAGTTTCCGTCCGGCATGCTCGGCGTGGCGCTGGGGACCATCCTGCTGCCGAGCCTATCGAAATACCACGCCGACGCGAACCATGAGGAGTACGCCCGGCTGCTCGATTGGGGGTTGCGCGTCACGGTGCTGCTCGCGCTCCCGGCGACCGTGGCGCTCGCGGTCCTCGCCCTGCCGCTCATCGCGGCGCTCTTCCACTACGGGCGGTTCGCGGCCGAGGACGCCTGGATGACGCGCCAGGCCCTCATGGCTTACAGCGTCGGCCTGGTCGGCATCATCATGGTCAAGATCCTCGCCCCGGGCTTCTACGCGCGACAAAACATCGTGACCCCGGTGAAAATCGGCATTCTGACCCTCGTGGCTACCCAGGCCCTGAACCTCGCCCTGATCGGCCCGCTCAAGCACGCCGGGCTCGCGCTCGCCATCAGCCTCGGCGCCTGCCTGAACGCGGCGCTGCTCTACCGCGGCCTGCGCAAGAGCGGGGCTTACAGGCCAGTTGCGGGCTGGCCAGTCTTCCTGCTGAAGGTCGGAACGTCGGTCGGCTTCATGGCAGTGGTCCTCTTCACCACGATGGGCGAGGCGAGCTGGTGGCTCGCCGCCGGCTGGGAGAAGAAAATCCCGGCGCTGATCGGATTGGTGGTCCTGGGGACTGCGGTGTACGCAGGATGTCTGCTCGCTTTCGGCTTTCGGCCGCGCGATTTCTCGCGCCGGGCGGCCGCGTGAGCCTCGAGCGCTTCGCGCTGGCGGTGAGGCGCGAGGAGCGCGACATCGACCTGGCCCAGGCCTGCCTGCTGATCGCCCAGGATCCGTACCCGACGCTCGACGTCGGGCGCTACATGGACGAAATCGAACGCATGGCGCTGCGCCTGCGTGCGGACATGCCGGAGACCCTGGATCTCGAAGAGCGCATCGTGGCGTTGAACGAGTTCCTGTTCGGCGAGCTCGGGTACCGGGGCAACACGCGCGACTACTACGATCCGCGCAACAGCTACCTGAACGACGTGCTCGACCGCAGGACCGGCATCCCGATCACGCTCTCGGTGCTCTACATGGAGCTGGGCCGGCGCATCGGCCTGGCGGTCGACGGGGTGTCGTTTCCCGGGCATTTCCTGGTGCGGGTGCAGCTGCGCGGCGGGGTGATCGTGCTCGACCCGTTCTCGGGCGGGGCGCCGCAGTCCGAAGCGGAGCTCCGCGCCCGGCTGAAACGCGTGATTCCGGAAGGGGTGGCCGACGACGTGCCGGTGGCCGAGCTCCCGCTCGACCAGTTCCTCGAGCCGGCGAGCAAGCGCCAGATTCTGATGCGGCTGCTGCGCAACCTGAAGTCCATCTACCGCGACACCGACAAGCCCGAGCGGCAGCTCGAGGTGCTGAACCGGATGCTGGCCGTCACCCCGGAGGCCCCGGCCGAGCTGCGCGACCGCGGCCAGGTCTACCAGCGCCTGGAATGCTGGCAGCCGGCGCTCAAGGATTTCACCGAGTATCTCGAGCGCGAGCCCGATGCCTCCGACGTCGACGACGTGCGCGTCCGGATGATGGAGCTCCGGGCGCTTTGCTCGCGGATGAGTTGACTTTTCTGACGGCTTGCTTAAGCCTGCGCGGCGATCCCCCGAATAGAATGACCCCGCTTCTTATCTGAGAGGAAGAGAAAATGACCCGCAGAACGTTTCTGAAGAAGGCCGCGGCCGGCGTCGCGGCAGGCACGCTCGCCGCCCCGGCGATCGCGCAGTCGCAACCGGCCATCCAGTGGCGCCTCGCGGCGAGCTGGCCCAAGAGCCTGGACACCCTGTTCGGCGGCGCCGATCTCGTCGCCAAGCGCGTTGGCGAGCTCACCGACGGCAAGTTCCAGATCCGCACCTTCGCCGCCGGAGAGATCGTGCCGGCGCTGCAGGTACTCGACGCGGTGCAGGCGGGCACCGTGGAGCTCGGCCACACGGCGCTCTACTATTACTACGGCAAGGACCCGGCCTTCGCGCTCGCCTGCGCGGTGTGCTTCGGCGGCAACAACCGCCAGCAGAACGCCTGGTGGTACCACGGCGGCGGCGAGCAGGCGCTCGAGCCGCTGTGCAAGGAGTACGGCGTCAAGGCGATCCTCGCCGGCGACACCGGTTGCCAGATGGGCGGCTGGTTCCGCAAGGAGATCAAGTCGGTGGCCGACCTGAAGGGCGTCAAGATGCGCATCGGCGGCATGGCCGGGCTGATCATGGCGAAGATCGGCGTCGTGCCGCAGCTCATCGGCGGCCCGGACATCTATCCCGCGCTCGAGAAGGGCACGATCGACGCCGCGGAGTGGGTCGGCCCCTACGACGATGAGAAGCTCGGCTTCAACAAGGTGGCGAAGTTCTATTACTACCCGGGCTTCTGGGAAGGCGGCCCAATGCTGCACACCATTGTCAACGAGAAAAAATGGAACGAGCTGCCGAAGAGCTACCAGGCGGCGCTCAGCACCGCCTGCGCCGAGGCGAACGTGTGGATGCCGGCCAAGTACGACGAGCTCAATCCGCAGGCCCTGCGGCGCATGGTGGGCGCCGGCACGCAGCTGCGGCCCTTCCCGCGCCCGGTGCTGGAAGCTGCGGAGAAGGCCGCCTACGAGCTCTACGAGGAGCTGAAGGGCAAGAGCAAGCACTGGGCGAGCATCTACCCGAAGTGGAAGGCGTTCCGCGACGAGCAGTTCCTCTGGTTCCGCGTCGCCGAGCACACTTACGACTCGTACGCGTTCAATTCGAAGATCGGCGCCCCGGCGCCCGCGGCGGCCAAGAAGTAGCAGCCGCCGGTCCGCGCCAGGAACCCCGCCGCGGCGGGGTTTTCTATTTGGGCGCGCCGAAGTCTGGCGGCGCCGTCTCCTCCTGCTGCTGCTCCTGCGGCTCCTGCGGGATCTCGATTTGCACCTTCGACGGGTCGATCTTCGTCTGCTCCAAGTTCCCGGTGACGAGCCCGGGGAAGGCGATCACGATGGCGACCATGATGACCTGGATCACCACGAAGGGCACCGCGCCCCAGTAGATCTGCCCGGTGGTGACCCCCTGGATGGGCTTGCGCAGGATCTTGTCGACGTATTCCCGGGCCGGCGCGACGCTGCGCAGGTAGAAGAGCGCGTAGCCGAACGGCGGGTGCATGAACGAAGTCTGCATGTTCACGCCGAGCAGCACGCCGAACCAGATGAGATCGATGCCGAGCTTGTCGGCGACCGGCGCGAGCAGCGGCACGATGATGAACGCGAGCTCGAAGAAATCGAGGAAGAACGCGAGCAGGAAGGTGAGGATGTTGACCACGATCAGGAAGCCGAGCTTGCCCCCGGGGAGGCTGGTCAGCAGGTGCTCGATCCAGAGGTCGCCGTTCACGCCGCGGAAGGTGAGGCTGAAGACGGTCGCCCCCACCAGGATGAAGACCACGAAGGTGGTGAGCTTGGCGGTCGAGTTCATCGCCTGGCGCAGCAGCGACCACGTGAGGCGCCGGTTGACGAGCGCGAGCACGAGCGCGCCGGTGGCGCCCATGGCGCCGCCCTCGGTGGGCGTCGCGACGCCGATGAAGATCGTGCCGAGCACGAGGAAGATGAGCGCCAGCGGCGGGATCAGGACGAACACCACCCGGCCGGCGAGCTTCCAGCCGCGCAGCGGCCGCGCTTCGGGCGGCAGCGCCGGCGCTGCGGCAGGGTGCACGATGGTCTTGCCGAGCACATAGGCCGCGTACAGCCCGGTCAGCACCAGCCCCGGAAGGATCGCGCCGGCGTACATGTCGCCCACCGAGCGGCCGAGCTGGTCGGCCAGCACGATCAGCACGAGCGAGGGCGGGATGATCTGCGCGAGCGTGCCGGAGGCCGCGATCACGCCCGTGGCGAGGCGCCGGTCGTAGCCGTAGCGCAGCATGATCGGCAGCGAAATCAGCCCCATCGAGATGACCGAGGCGGCGACCACGCCGGTGGTCGCGGCGAGCAGCGCGCCGACGAAGACCACTGCGTAGGCGAGGCCGCCGCGGATCGGGCCGAACAGCTGGCCGATGGTGTCGAGCAGATCCTCGGCCATGCCGCTGCGCTCGAGGATGAGGCCCATGAACGTGAAGAACGGCACCGCGAGCAGCGTGTCGTTCGACATGATGCCGAAGATGCGCTCGGGCAGCGCCTGGAACAGCGCCTCGTTCAGCAGCCCGAGCTGGATGCCGAGCAGGCCGAAGGACAGGCCGAGCGCGGCGAGCGCGAAGGACACCGGGAAGCCGAGCAGCAGGAAGACGACCAGCCCGGCGAACATGATCGGGGCGATGTTGGCGACGAGGAACGCGCTCATTTGCGGCCCTGCTCGACGGCCGCCTTCTCGACGTCGAGAACCAGATCGAGCCCGGGATCCTTGTGCTTCTCGACCGGATCGGGAATCAGGCCCCGCAGGTACGCGATGCGCTTGATGAGCTCCGAGAAGCCCTGCGCGCTGAGGAGGAAGAAGCCGAGCGGGACGAGGAGCCGCGCCGGCCAGCGGATCAGGCCGCCGGCGCTGCCCGAGATCTCGCCGCTGGTCCACGCGTTCATGAACACCGGCCACGACAGCCACATGATGAACAGCGACATCGGCAGCAGGAAGAAGACGATGCCGAACACGTCGATCCAGACCTGCGCGCGCCGGGAGAGCTGCGAGGAGACGACGTCGATCCGGATGTGCTCGTTGTGGAGCAGGGTGTAGCCCGAACAGAGCAGGAACACGCCGGCGAAGAGGTACCACTGGAGCTCGAGCCATGCGTTCGACGCCAGGTTGAGCGCGTAGCGCGAGGTCGCGTTGGCCGCGCTCACCAGCACCATGACAAGGACGCACCAGTAGACCAGACGACCGATCCGCTCGTTGGCGAAATCGATCGCCCGAGATAGTGCGAGCAGACCGTTCATGTGCTCCTCCTCCCAGAGGATAGTATCGAACTCGGCGTCAGCGAGCCGGCGTCAGTTTCGCGTCAGTCGCGGACGTTCTGAGCTTCAGCGCGCGCGCTTGTACTGCGGAGTGGAGCGCGGGCTTGTAGCCGAGCGCGAACAGGATTTCCGCGGCCAAGAAGATCGGCGCCACGAAGATCTGGAACAGGTTGTCGGCCAGCGCGGGCTTGCGGCCCTCGAACACGTGGCCGACGAGCTGCAGGATCCAGCCGCCGACGAAGAGCACGCCGAACCAGGTCCAGGCGCTCGCCGCGCCGCCCGCCGCGATCAGCTCCGCGAGCCAGATGAGCGCACCGAGCAGCGCCAGCATGGCGACGGCGAGAACGAAGTCGAGCACGAAGTAGTAGGCGAGCACCGCGGAGGAGAGCAGCACGGCCGCGGTCAAGTCGAAACCGCCCACACTGACACGCAAAAGGCTGAGGGGTACGAGGAGCGAGAGCATGATGAGCGGCACGCCCACGAAATGCGTCGCCTTGTTGCGCGCGTCGCGGTGGTAGGCCGCGTAAATCGCCATCTGATCTTCGAGGGTCTTCACAAAAGCACTATAATTCAGCGTTTTAACCGAGTCCATGGTCGTCACGCACGGCTCTCTGCAGCGCGCCCCGGGCCGGTGTGCGCTGACGATCGGCAACTTCGACGGCGTGCACCGGGGTCACCGCGCGCTCATCGAGCGCGTCACCGCGAAGGCGCGCGAGCTGGGGCTCGCCTCCTGCGTGCTGACCTTCGAGCCCCACCCGAGGGAATTTTTCGACCCGCAGGCCGCGCCCGCGCGCCTCACCCGCCTGCGCGACAAGCTCGAGCTGATCGAAGCCGCCGGGGTCGAGCGCGTGCACCTGGCGCGCTTCGACCGCCGCTTTGCCTCGCTCCCGGCGGAGCGCTTCGTCGAGGACGTGCTCGTGAACGGGCTCGCCGCGCGCTGGCTCCTCATCGGCCGTGATTTTCGCTTCGGCGCGCGGCGCGCCGGCGACTACGCGGCGCTTGCTCGCGCTGGCGCCCGGCACGGATTCGAGGTCGAGTCGATGGCCGACGTCCTGTTCGAGGGGGTCCGGGTTTCGAGCTCCGCGGTGCGTGCCGCGCTTGCGGCAGGGGAGCTCGACACAGGTGAGCGCCTGCTCGGGCATCCGTATACGATCAGCGGTCGCGTGGCCCACGGGGCGAAGCTGGGCCGCAGCCTGGGCTTTCCGACCGCGAACATCGTGCTGCGCCGGCCGCCGCCGCTCTCGGGCATCTTCGTGGTGGAGGTCGACGGGCTCGGCCCGGGCGTGGCGAGCATCGGCAGGCGCCCGACGGTGAACCCGGTGCCGCTGCCGCTGCTGGAGGTGCATCTCTTCGACTGGGAGCGCGACCTGTATGGGGAGCACCTGCGGGTGCGCTTCCTGAAGAAGCTGCGCGACGAGCGCAAGTACGACGGCCTCGACGCGCTCAGGGAGGCCATCGCGCATGATGCGCGAGAGGCCAGGGACTACTTCGTGAACCATGGCTGACTACAAAGACACGCTCAACCTTCCCGAAACGCCGTTTCCCATGCGCGGCGACCTCGCCAAGCGCGAACCGCAGTGGGTGAAGGAGTGGCAGGACAAGGGCGTCTACCGCCGCATGCGGCAGGTCGCCAAAGGGCGGCCGACCTTCGTGCTGCACGACGGGCCACCGTACGCCAACGGCGCGATCCACATCGGCCATGCGGTCAACAAGATCCTGAAGGACGCGGTCTGGAAATCGAAGTGGCTCGCGGGCTTTGATGCCCGCTACGTGCCGGGCTGGGACTGCCATGGCATGCCGATCGAAGTGCAGATCGAGAAGAAGTACGGCAAGAACCTCCCGGTCGAGGAAACGCAACGCCTCTGCCGCGCCTACGCGACCGAGCAGATCGCGAGCCAGAAGAAGGATTTCCAGCGCCTCGGGGTGTTGGGCGACTGGGACGATCCGTACATGACCATGGCGCCCAGCAACGAGGCGGACGAGATTCGCGCGCTCGCCATCATCCTGAAGAAGGGCTATCTGTATCGCGGTCTCAAGCCGGTGAACTGGTGTTTCGACTGCGGCTCCGCGCTCGCGGAAGCCGAGGTCGAGTACGAGGATCGCCAGGATCCCGCCGTCGACGTCGCCTTTGCTCTTGTGAGGCAGGACGTGCCGAAGTTAGAGGCGGCTTTCAAGGCAAGAGCAACGAAACAGGTCTATGCAGTTATCTGGACCACTACGCCTTGGACGCTTCCCGCGAACCAGGCTTTGAACGTTCATCCCGAGCTGGCCTACCAGCTTGTCGATACCGAGAAGGGGCTGCTCGTCCTGGCGGCGGAGTTGCGCGATGCTTCCTTGAAGCGCTACGGGCTCTCGGGGAAAGTCATCGGAGAAGCGAAGGGGAAGGCCTTGGAGCACCTGCGCTTCGCGCATCCGTTCTACGAGCGCACGGCGCCGATCTACCTCGGGGAGTACGTCACGACCGAATCCGGAACCGGCGTCGTGCACTCGTCGCCCGCCTACGGCGTCGAGGACTTCGACTCGTGTCGGCGCTACGGATTGAAGGACGACGAGATCCTCACGCCCGTCCAGGGAGACGGAAAGTACGCTGCGTCGTTGCCGCTCTTCGGCGGCTTGTCCATCTGGGATGCCAACCCCAGGATCGTGAAGGTCCTGCAGGAGAAGGGCGCCCTGCTGGCGGTGGACTGGAAGCACACCCACAGCTACATGCACTGCTGGCGGCACAAGACGCCGGTGATTCTGCGCGCTACCGTGCAGTGGTTCGCCTCCATGGACAAGATCGTCGGCGGCGAAAGTCTGCGGCAAGCCGCCCTGCGCGGTATCGAGCAGACGCAGTTCTTCCCCGGCTGGGGCAAGGCGCGCCTGCACGGCATGATCGCCAACCGCCCGGACTGGACGCTGTCGCGCGCGCGGCAATGGGGCGAGCCGATCCCGTTCTTTCTGCACAAGGAGACCGGCCAGCTCCATCCGCGCACGCCCGAGCTCCTGGAGCGGGCGGCGCAAGCGATCGAAAAGGGCGGCATCGAGGCCTGGCAGCGCGTGACGCCGGAGGAGTTCCTCGGCGCCGACGCCAGGGACTATGAGAAGGCGCGCGAGACCCTCGACGTCTGGTTCGACTCCGGCACCACGCATTTCACGGTGCTGCGTGGTACGCACAAGGAGCAGTCGACCTACCCGGCCGACATGTATCTGGAAGGCTCGGATCAGCACCGGGGCTGGTTCCACTCGTCGTTGCTGACTGCCTGCATGATGGACGGCCATCCGCCGTACAAGAGCCTGCTCACCCACGGCTTCGTCATCGACATGGAAGGTCGCAAGATGTCGAAGTCGAAGGGCACCGGCATGGCGCCGCAGGAGGTGTCCGGGACGTTGGGTGCCGAGATTCTGCGGCTGTGGGTCGCCTCGAGCGACTACAGCGGCGAGCTCGCCATCTCCAACGAGATCCTGAAGCGCGTGGTCGAGAGCTACCGGCGCATCCGCAACACGCTGCGCTTCCTGCTCGCCAACGTCTCCGACTTCGACCCGGCGAAGCACGCGCTGCCGGTGGAGGAGATGGTGGAGATCGACCGCTACGCGCTCGCCATGACCGCGCAGATGCAGGAGCAGGCGGCCGCCGACTATGCGCGCTACCAGTTCCACCTGGTGGCGCAGCGCCTGCAGAGCTTCTGCTCCGAGGACCTCGGCGCCTTCTACCTCGACATCCTCAAGGACCGGCTCTACACGGCGGGCGCCGATTCGAAACCGCGCCGATCCGCGCAAACCGCGCTCTGGCACGTGACCAACGCCCTGGTGCGGCTCATGGCGCCGATCCTGAGCTTCACGGCGGAAGAATCGTGGGCCGTGTTTACCGGCAAGGCCGACGACAGCGTGTTCTTCCACACGCTGCACGAGCTGCCGGTCCCGCCCGACGGCCCGGCGCTCGAGGCGAAATGGAAGCGCCTGCGCGAGCTGCGCGAGCCGGTCCGCAAGCAGATCGAGGAGCTGCGCAACCAGGACAAGGTCGGCGCTTCGCTGCAGGCCGAGGTGGACCTGCGCGCCGAGGGACAGGACTACGAGTGGCTGGCGAGCCTCGGCGACGAGCTCAAGTTCCTGCTGATCACGTCGGCTGCCCGGGTTCACCGTTCGAGCGAGGCTACGGTGGAGGTACGGCCGAGCGAGCATCGTAAATGCGATCGCTGCTGGCACTACACGCCGGACGTAAACGAAGAGGGCCTGTGCGCGCGGTGCCGGTCGAACCTGCGCGGGCCGGGGGAGACGCGGCGCCATGTCTAAGGCGATGCCCTGGTTCGCCGGCGCGGCCGCGATCGTGCTCGCCGACCAGCTCACGAAGTGGCTGATGCTCGCGCGCTTCGCGCCCGGCGAGCGCCTCGAGCTGACCGGCTTCTTCAACCTCGTGCTGGTGTTCAACAAGGGCGCGGCGTTCAGCTTCCTCGCCGCCGCGCAGGGCTGGCAGACGCCGCTGCTCGCGGCCTTCGCGCTCGGCGCCGCGGTCGTGGTCTCGGTGCTGATCGTGCGCTCGCCGGAGCGGCGGCTGTTGTGCGCCGGGCTGGCGCTGATCCTCGGCGGCGCGCTGGGCAACCTGGTCGACCGCCTGCGCTTCGGCCACGTGGTGGACTTTCTCGATTTGCACGCCGCGGGCTGGCACTGGCCGGCGTTCAACGTCGCCGACTCGGCGATTACCATCGGCGCCGCGCTCCTGATCCTGGACGGCTTCCGCCGCCATGAAAAGCATGCTGTCCCGGTAAAATGAGCTCATGGAAGTGATGCTTGCCAGCCCGCGGGGCTTCTGCGCCGGCGTCGAGCGCGCGATCGAGATCGTCGAGCGCGCGCTCGAGCTGCGCGGGGCGCCGATCTACGTGCGCCACGAGATCGTGCACAACAAGTACGTGGTCGAGGACCTGCGCGCGAAGGGCGCGGTGTTCGTCGAGGAGCTGGCCGAGGTGCCGGCCGGCGCCACCGTCATCTTCAGCGCGCACGGCGTGTCGAAGGAAGTGCGCTCGGAGGCCGAGCGCCGCGGCCTCAAGGTGTTCGACGCCACCTGCCCGCTGGTCACCAAGGTGCACGTCGAGGTGACCAAGATGCTGCGCGAGGGCTACGAGATCGTGATGATCGGCCACCGCGGCCACCCGGAGGCCGAAGGCACCATGGGCCAGGCCGGCGGCGGCATGCATCTCGTCGAGACGGTGGAGGACGTGGCGACGCTGCGGCCGGCCTCCGCCAAGCTCTCGTACGTCACCCAGACCACGCTCTCGGTGGACGACGCCGCCGCGATCATCGCGGCGCTGAAGAGCCGTTTTCCGCGCATCGTCGGGCCCAAGAAAGACGATATCTGCTATGCCACGCAGAACCGCCAGGACGCGGTCAAGTTCATGGCGCCGCAGTGCGACGTGGTGATCGTGGTCGGCTCGCCCAACAGCTCGAACTCGAACCGCCTGCGCGAGGTGTCCGAGAACATGGGCGTCCCCGCGTACCTCGTCGACGACGCCTCCGACCTGAGGCCCGAGTGGGTCGCGGGCAAGCGCCGCGTCGGCATCACCGCCGGGGCCTCGGCGCCGGAGGTGCTGGTGGAGGAGCTGATCGCGCGCCTGAAGTCGCTCGGCGCGAAGAGCGTGCGCCCGCTCGAGGGAATCGCCGAGAACGTCGTCTTCACCCTGCCGCGCGGGCTCGCGCCGCGCGCCTAGCCTTGCTGCTCAGCAGTCCTTGCCGGTGCTCTGCCAAGTGCCGTTCGGGCTGCACTCCATGAACTTGCCCTGCATGCAGAGGCGCGTCCCCGCGGGGACCTTGCGGCCGTCGAGCTCGCAGCTCGACAGGGTGCGTCCCTGCGCAACGAGCCACGGCAGGGGCTTCGGTTCGGCCGGGGCGTTGCTCCAGGCGACGAGCGACAGCAAGGCGGCGCACAACATTCGGAAGGTTCTCATAGCGGTCTCCTTGTCTTGATTCCGATGCGGTCGGGAGCGTCGTAGGCGTTGGGGTTGTCCGCCAATGCGCGCGCCGGCTGCTCTGGTAGCCGCTCCGGCGCGGGTAGAGGCTCGCCGAACCGCACTTCGAGCGCGATCTGGCTTCTCACGGCGATGCCGTCCTTGTAGCCCGGCCTGAAGCGGGCCTCCACGAAAGCTTGGCGCGCCGCCTGCTCGAACTCGCCTGCTGGCTCCGCGTCGGTGACGTCGATGGCGTCCACCGAGCCGCGCTCGCTGATGTAGAGGCGCATCTTCACGCGTCCGGTATCGGGAGCGCCGCTTGGAAAGCGCGGCTCGATTGCGGCGAGCGTGAGCGGCGGCTCGGTCAGCTCTGAAGCGCGGTAGTAGTACGGTTTGGGCAACGCGGCGACTTGCCCTGACCCGGCCGGGCTCGCGGCCGTGGCGCGCGGCGAGGCCGCGGCCGGCCTCATCGGCGTCCCCGCGGCCTGCGCCACGCGCAGCGTGGCGAAAAGCGCGTCCGGCTTGACCGGGGCGCGGCTGGCCGTCTGCCACCCTCCCGCGAGAGCCGCCAGCGCCGCGGCGAGCGCAGTGTGGAGCGCAAGCGACGCGGCGAAGGCGGCGGGGAGCCGCAATCCCGGGAGCGTGTGCGTCATTGATCGACGATCAGCTCTCGCCACGACACGCGGCGCCCGGTGTAGCCGGCCGGCGGAATCGGCGGCGGCTCCTCGCGCGGCTTGCCGGTGTTGTCGACGGCGATGATCTCGCAGTTGCCGCCGGCGGCGCAGACGACGCTCTGGCCGACGAGCAACGCGTCGGGGACCTTCTGGCTCGCCATGGTATTGCCCGGCGCCGGTACGTAGCCGCCGGTCGCGAGGTCGAAGAAGTTGAACCACGAGTAGCCGCCCGCCGTGCAGGTATCGGCGGTCGGCACGTTCGAGGGGATCGACAGGAAGCCGAGCTGGATCAGCGGATCGATGTTGACCCGCTCGCCCGGATCGGGCAGGTCGACCAGCCAGCCGTGCTGGGTCGACCAGTCGGTCGGCGACGTGACCGGCACCACGGTGCGCTGGTCCGGGCCGGGCCCCGGGGTGAGCGTGCGTACCACGATGTCCGAGGGATTGCGCACGTCGGGGATGACCGGGCCGGCGCCGGTGACGGTGATGTCGTCGGCGAGCGCATAGACGGTCTGCGTCTTGAACGGCGGCGTGCGGTCGGTCTGCTCGAGGAACTTGCCGGTGCCGAACATGATCACGCGCTTGAAGTTGATGGTCGTGAGCTCCGGCATGACCGTGATCGGCTGAGGGTTGCCGGCGCTGTCCTTCGCCTGGCCGACCTTCGTGGCGGTCAGGTACCCGGGCTTGCTCGAGTCGAGCTGGAAGCGCCACAGGTTGCCGTCCAGGTCGCCGCCGTAGGCCGCGAGCGTCAGGTTGTTCGCCGAGGCGTCGTCGGCCCAGGCTGCGATCCTGCCGAGGCCGCTCGGCGATGCTGCCGTGCCGGACCCGGTGGTGATGCGGTTGAGGATCTTGCCGGTGACCGCGTCGAGGATATACAGGTAGCCCCGGCCGTCGCCGCCGGTGCCGGCGTTGTTGTAGCCCGAGGTCACCAGCACGACCCACTTGCCGTCGCTGGTACGCTTCGTGGCGATCGGATACGCGTAGCTCAGCCCGACGTTGCAGTCCATGGTCTTGTCCTGCACCGCGATCTCGGCGTCGGTATAGCAGGGCGCGTTCGCCACCGGGCTGACCGAATAATCCTTGTTGCTGAACTCCCACAGCGCCTTGGGCGCGAGCGGGTTGGTGATGTCGAGCGCGTAATAGCCGTTGCCGCCGTCGTTGACGCCGGCGAGGAGAATCGTGCGCCAGTCGTTCTGGCCGGCGCAGGGCGTCGAGATGCAGATGTCGAAGATGCGCGGCGAGCCGTCGGCGTAGTACTTGTGGGTATAGCCGAAGTCGGCCAGGCTGAAGAGCTGGGGCATCACGATCCGCGGAACGTAGGCCCAGCGCTCGACGCCGTTGCCGCTGTTGTTGCCGGTGAACGTATCGTCGGCGGCCGACGTGGTGCCGATGCCCGCGGTCTGGAAATACGGGTTGTTGTTCACGTCGGTCTCGAAGGCGTGAAGCATGCCGTCGTTGCCCGCCGCGTACACCGTGCCGCGGCGCGGAGAGCTCGGGGTCGGAAACTGCGCGGCCGCGCAGGCCGTTCCGGTGCCGGCGGTGCAGGCCTTGAACCCCGCGTAGCCCGGATCGCTGTAGTTGAACGTCGCTTTGCGCGCATAGGCGGGCTGCGCGTTCACCAGGTCGCCGAGCCGGCTCACGCGGGGGCGGTAGAGGTCCGAGTCGAGGCCCTGGTTGGTATTTTCGTTCGACGTGTCGCCGCGCAGGTAATTGACGAGGCTCTGTCTGGTCGCCGCGGCCGTCTGGGTGATGTTCCAGCCGTTATTCAGCTGGGCGGGGTTGAACCAGATCAATTCGTTAGCGGTGCTGAGACCCGCTCCGTCCGCGCACGCCGTGCCGCCGGTACCGGGCCAGCAGAAGCTTTTCAGCTTGTTGCCGACGATATCGCTGGGGTCGTACGTGTAGATCGTCCGATTCGTGTAGGGGTTGCTGTCGAGCAGGTTCGCCGCCGACCAGAGGCTGACGTTCGAGATGTGCAGCGTCGAGAGGTCGATCGTCCTCGCTACCAGGTCGCCGTTCCAGGTCTGCGTCTGGTAGCTCGCGAGGAAGGCGAAGTTGTCGCCCGAGACCGGCTGCAGGTTCGACGTCGCCGCGGCCGCGCCCGCGCCCTTGCGCGCGAGGAGCTGGTTCAGGGTATCGGTCAGGCCCTGTGCCAGCTCTTCGGGGTTCCTGGCGCTGAAGAACACGCCGCGCCCGTTCACCGCTGCGTGCCACAGGTCGTCGAGCGCGGAAGGCGAATCGGCTGCCGGCACCGGCCATTTCTTCGTGCCCTGCTTGATGTCGAAGAAGTCGCCGCTGGTCGCATCCTCGTAATCGGGCCGGTAGGTGAGCTGGCCGTCGAGCCCGAGGCCGATGGTGAAGGTGACCATGTGCTGGAAGCTCGCGCTGTCCTTGGTGGTCGTCGGGACGTTGTTGGTGGCGAAGGTCCCGGTCGTGCGCAGGTCGGTCTGGTAGTAGTACATCGCCACGTCCGCAAGCGTGCCGCTTGCCACCGGCGTGCCGCCGTCGTAGGCGCCGTACGCCTGGGTCGAGAAGCCCGAGTTCACGTTGTCCTGGTTGTCCATCGCGGTGCCGTCGATCTTCTGACCGCCGGTGCCGTTCCAGTAGCCGTCGGTGGCGAGGATCGCGAAGTTCGGCTGGCACGAGGCGGTCATCGTCTCGTCGGCCGCCGCGGTGAGGCCGGCCGTCAGGCCGCTGCCGAACGAGCCTGCGAACATCCTGCCCACGCGCGAGAGCGCTTCCCGCAGCGGCGTGTTGCCGCCGGTCCCGATGCCGTAGAGCTTCGCGTACCAGGCGGACTTCTGCGTGGTGTCGAACGTGGCGATATGCAGATACTTCGATGCAACCACGGACAGGCCTGAGGTGGAGCTGGTACCGCAGGTGCCGCTGACCGGGCAGATGGTGATGAAGCCCACGCGGTAGGTGTCGCCAATCGGGACGAAGGCGCGGCCGACCGACGTCTTCGCCATGAGGATGCGCGTGCGGTAATAGGCGTACCAGTTGGAGAAATTGGTCATCTCCTCGTCGTAGGTGCAGGTGGCGCCGGCGCAGTCGGAGCGGTTCGAGCCCTTGGGATAGGAGTTGTTCGACGGCACGATGTCGGTGCGCGAGAACGAGCCGACGCCGATGCGCCGGGAGATCGATCCGGTGACCGCGTCGCGGCCGCCGGACATGTTGCTCACCGTGGTATTGATCGTGTTCACGGACACGCCGGACTGGACAGTGCCCATCGCGGCGGCGACGAAGTTGTTGATACCGTTGGTGCCGCCGCTGCCGCCGCGCGCCACCACCTGGTTGTTCGGCGTCGC
>Ga0114129_10001203_pt1 | contig 34346 bp, 27 predicted proteins | sample RhiMetdeltSRZDD1_FD_80071 | JGI IMG/M metagenome (GOLD analysis project Ga0114129, IMG submission 80071) | Populus rhizosphere microbial communities from Tennessee, USA - Rhizosphere MetaG P. deltoides SRZDD1 (version 2) (version 2) | ecosystem: Host-associated > Plants > Roots > Rhizosphere >...
CGTTGCTCAGCACCTGCACGTTCTCCGGCACATCGCCGGTGACCTTGTCTTCGGCTGCAGTCGACGTCGGCGCGCCAGGCACGAAGGCCGGCGGGTTGCACCCGTAGCTGTCGGAGAGCACGCCGACGGTCACACCGGTTCCATCAACGTGTTCGGTGGCACGGGCGTTGTCGCTTCCCAGACTGATGTCGCCCTGGCTGACGACGGTCCCCTGCGAGGCTGCACGGCGGACCACCGCGAGCGCCGCGTCGCCGAAGGCGAGCGACGGCAACGCAGCGAGATCACCAAGTGCCCGAACCGGCACCAGGGCGGAGACCAGCGGGCCCTGGGCTCTCACGTTGGTCGCGCCGAGCGAGGTGAGCGCCGCCTGCAGGGCGGCCGGATCGTTGGCGTAGAGGTCGACGGCGACCCTTCCAGCCCGCACTTTCACTACCGGGTTGCGGGTTTCGAAAGTCGCGTTGTTCGGGGCCTGCCGGAACTCGTCGTAGAGATTGGCGAGCCACGGCCCGAGCTTCTGCATCGGACCGTTCTTCACTCGCGCGAGGAGTGATTCTTCCGCCGACCTGGATTGGGCGAGAGCCGATTGAACGGAACCAGACGTTATGAACAGTAACAGGGCGAGCGCAGACGCCGTCCTGGGGCGCATTGACATAACTCTCCTTGTGAGACGGTGTGGCAACAGCTGAACGATTCTCGGGACGAAAGAACCAGCGTACTAACGCCTCTTCACGATTTCGAGCTCAGCGGAGTCGGACGTCGAGCGGCCGGCCACTCGCGCAGGAACCTCGGCGCCGCACGGTGGAACAGCCGCAGCGCGGCGGTCCATCGAGTGAGCGCGCGGGCGTCGCGCGCGGTCCACCTGAAACCGTACCCCTCCCGGACTGCAGGCGGCAGCAGTCCGATCGTGATCAGCTGAAGCGGCCGGAAGGCCGGCCACATCAGCCACCAGCGAGGCGGGAAGAGGATCGCGCGCGCGAGTGCCCGACTGGTTGCGCTGACGACGATGTGACCGCTGGCGAGCATCTCTCGCACGTAGGCGTCGAGCTGTGCTGAATCGCGGGGGAGCAGCCCTCCAGGGATGTCGAGCAGCGGCTCCATGATGGCGGCCTCCGCGCAATAGCGATCGCGCTCGTCCGGCGTGAGGGGGCCGACGAGTAGCTCATAAGTCAACGGGATCGATTCGAGCAGGGTGGCGTGCACCCATCGCACCAGGTCGGGATCGTGAGCGGAATAGCGTTCGCCCGCGTCCAGCGCCCCTGCAGGCTCCCCGAGCCGTCCCGACACGCGGTCGTGAATGTGGTTGATTCCAGCCGCTGCGCTGATCGCTTCTTCGTCCGTGCCGAAGGTCAGCGACACCATCGCGCCGACCGTGGATGCGAGCCGCTGGAAGCTGGATATCAGGCTGCCTCGGAAGGAACTATGGTCGGCCACGCCCGCGGCAACGAGCGGATGCGCGAGCTGCAGGAGAATGGCGCGGCCCCAACCGGCAATCACGATGATCTCGCGATTGACCTTCCAGGTGACGGCGCCAGGATCCAGCCGGACCGCGCCCGCGCTGGAGAGCCGCGCGCGAATCGCCGCGCGATGCCGGTCGAGGGCCGTGGAAGCGGGGGACACCCCGGCATTGTCGCACTTGCGGGGGAGGGGCGGCCGGAGGCGGGCGGAGCCACAGCATTCGCCGAAAACCAACCGCCCGACGCCGCTGATGGCGCGATATACTCTGGCGCTCATCATGGCTCGATCGTTCGCGCCGGCGCCGTGGCCGAGCGCGCGACCGCTCGGGTTCCTGGGCCAGGCAGGCTCTCAGACTTCGGTTGGCGAGGTGATTCGTCGGGTCTCGCCGGGCGACATCGTACTGGAAGACTACCGTCCCCTTCCGCTCAACCTCGAGTGGCGCCTTTCGGAGCTGTATTGGATTACCGAAGGCGTCCGGCCCTTCATCACCGACGCCGTGCCCTATTCAATCAACAACGACGGCGCCGCGTCCGCCGCGGCGGCGGCGGTGCTCTTTGCAAATTGCACGGACGCGGCGCCCGGGCAGGATGCGATTCACGTGCTGGAAGCAGGCGCCGGCACTGCGTTGTTCGCGCGATATCTCCTCGACGAGTTCCGGGATCTGTGCCGTCGCCACGGTCGCGACTTCTACGATCGGCTCGTGTTCCATGTCACCGATCGGTCGGCGCACAGCGTCCAGCACTGGAGCGCCTGCGGGGTCCTGGCCGAACACGGTGCACACGTCACAACTACCGTCTGCGGCGCCGAGACCCCGGCGCCCGCCATCGAACGACCGCTCCGCGCGGTGTTCGCCAACTACGTGTTCGACTCGCTGCCGGCCGCCGTGCTGCGGCGGACGGGGGAGACGTGGCAGCAGTTGTGCGCCCGCGCGACCGTTCGCGCAGATGTCGCCAACGCGATGGGTTTCACGCATCGCGCGGACCGGTTGCGACAGGCAGCGCGGCCGGATCGGACCGAAGAGCTCACCGAGTTGCTGCCGCTCCTGCCTTTCCTGGATATCGAGATGGCGTTTCTCCCCATCAGGGACGACGCCCTGCCCGGATGGCATCGCGAGCTCGCCGTCGCATACCCCGATGCCGCCGAAGGCACGATCGTGGTCTACAACTACGGCGCGCTTCGGTGCGTGGACAACCTGCTGCCCCGGCTCGATGCGGCGGGGTTCCTCCTCATCCGCGACTATGGCAACACGGTTGATGGCCAGCCGGCTCCTGCCGCAGGCCCGCAGCGCTTCGGCGGCGCGACTGCCGTGCCGCTCGATTTCGTGTGCCTCGAACGCCACTTGCGCGCCCGGTCCGCCAACGTCGTCTGTGCGGGGGAGGAGGGTCCGCTCCACACGCGACTCGTCGCTGTCGCTCTGTCGGCCGAGACCAGGCGTATCTTCATGGAGCGCTTTGCCCCATCGACGCCCGAGACATGGACCCTGCCGGCTCTCGCACGTCAGTATGCCGAACAGGGGCTGATCCGCGAGGCGCTCGATCTCTTTCGCCAGGGGATCGATCGCTCACCCCGCGACTGGCGGCTCCTGGGCGACGCCGCGCGCTTCGTGTCGAGCGATCTCCGCGATCCGCAGGCCGGCCTGGAACTGGCGAGGGCGGCGGTCCAACTCAATCCTTGGTACAGCCCCGTTCTCTGGAACGTGCTTGGGGACTGCCTCGCGACCCTCGATCGGATGGACGAGGCGCACCAATGTTACGAGCAGGGGCGGCAGTTGCACCCCGCTTGCGTCGAGACCCACCTGCGGCTGGCCAGATCGTGGCTGCGACTCGGCGATCCGGCGCACAGCCTCGAGGCGGTGGCTCACGGTCTCGCCTCCGACGCCGACGACATGCATCGCCACCACCTGCTCGAGTCGCAGCAGGCGGCCATCGACGCGCTCTCGCGTGAGCGGATCGCGCAGCGCGAGACCGCGTTCAGGCGTCGCGCGAGGGCCGTCGCGGTGGATCCGAACCCGGATGCAGTTTGAGGGGAGGCATGATGGAAACCCTGACACTCCAGCAATCGACGATTCGGGGAACTGTCCTGGGCAAGGCTGTCTTCTGCACGCTCCGGGGTTCGCCCGCCGGTCTCCAGCTGGCTGCCGGCAGCTATCTGCTGCAGTCACCTCAGAACAACCCTGTCTACGGTCTCGTGATGGTGATTGAACCGCTGACCAGGGCAGCTGAGGCAGCGACATCCGCCTTTGACAGCTTTCGGAAGGCGCAGGCCACGGCGCCGGGGAAAATCGCTCTCGGGCCACCCGCGAATCCATCCGCCGTGAAATTCACGGAGCCGGCAGCTCACAAGGCCACGGACCCGGCGGCCGTCAAGTTCACGAACCCTTCGGCGGTCAAAATGACGGACCCGTCAGCCGTAAAGTTCACGGACCCATCGGGGGTCAAAATGACCGACCCGTCGGCCGTCAAGTTCACCGACCCGTCGGCGGTCAAGTACAGCGACCCGTCGGCGGTCAAGTTCACCGACCCGTCGGCCGTCAAGTACAGCGAACCATCGGCGGTCAAGTACAGCGAACCATCGGCGGTCAAGTACAGCGAACCATCGGCGGTCAAGTACAGCGAACCATCGGCGGTCAAGTTCACAGGCGCCGCGGCTCACAAGTTCACGGACCCCTCGACGGTCAAGTACGGCCCCGCTGCCGCGGTTGCGACCCTCGGGCTGCCGCAGGGCGCCCCGGCCATCAAGTTCGACACGGCCGCCGGGCAGGTGAATCAACCGGTGGTGATCAGCGAGCGCAGCATTGCCGGCAATTCTTTCCAGGCGACAGCGGGATTCAGTGATCTGGTCGAGGTCGTCCAGCGCGCGGGAGCCGTCAAGCTCGTGGTGGTGTGAGCGCGTCGCTTCGATCGAGCAGTCGCGTGTAGTCACCCGACCAGCGCAGGAACTGAAGCAACGTCGGAATCAGGATGTCGCCTCTCAGGGCTGACGCGCGAGCGGCGACCGCGCTGGTTTCGAGCAGGAGCTCGAGGCCCGCGCGCGAGCTGCGATTCGCGGCCACCCATCGCTCGACCGCCTCTTCATCCGCCAGCTCGAGCCTGCTGCACAAGCTGGATGCACGATCGACGAGGTGTCCTGCGTCGACGGAGGATCCGTCTCGCCGGAACTCCTCAATCGCGAGTTGCCAGCCCAGCGCCGCGGCGACACAGCGCTCCCGAAGCACGGGATCGTGCGAGAGCGCTTCCAGCACCCGGGCGTCATCGTCCGGGACACCGATCTCGGCGGCGCGGATGCGCAGCTCGTGCCACCACAGCGAATCCTCGAACACGAAATCTGCCGGCCGTGCTCCCGGCTGGGCGTCGAGACACGCGCGCATCGCCCGGAGCATGGCCACCGCGTCGTCACGTTTCTGGTTGACGGCGCCTGCCGGCAGCCATCGGCGAAAACGTTCGAGTGTCGATGCCGGGACACCTTGCTCGTGAGCGAGCTCCAGCACGCGGACATAGGTCCGCTCTGCGTAGTACAGACTCCGCGCGATGCGGACCATCGCTGCAGCCGACTCTTCTTCCAGGACCTTGGACGAGCGCCCTTTTTCCACCGTGGCGCGAATGTTCACCATCGCGTCGGATCCCACGCGATAGCCGGTGTCCTCGGGGCCATGCACGACTGCAACTTCATCGTCGTCTTCGATCAGGCCGTCGCGGTACGCCTCGAAGATCGTCCCCACACCCACCATCCCGAATGGCGCAAGCTCGGCGGCGCGTAGCGCTCCCATGCTCGCGCTGCCGAAGACGTGGATGCCTGCGTTGAGCGCCCACAGGATCTCCTTGTGCCAGACGGCGGGCTGGCGCTCGAAGTAGCCGTCGATGATGCCGATCGCCCGCGGGCGCTCGAGCGACACGCGATACACGTCCCCGTGCGCCACCGGCGGCAGGCACACCGCGTCCACGAGGGCGCGGATCTCGTCTGCCGGGATTGTCGGCCCGGCAAAGACCACCGCGTTCATCGCCCTTCCTCCACGGAGCGCGCGACGGGATGGCGGTGACCTTCGTCGTGCAGCCCGGGAACGATCACTCGCACGACGGGGATGCCAATCTCCGGTCGTGTCAGATCGACGACGACGACGCGATCGCAACCGGCTCGCGCGATCGCGCCGAGCAGCCGCGTGAGATCCTCCTCAAAGGAGTCGGACTCGACGGTTGGAACGCTCGCGAACTGGATGCAGCCCCGATCCGCGGCCTCGTAGCGCCAGCGCGCCGAGTTGGCCGGATCGCGCCACGCCGCATAGCTCGCCCGGCCCATGTCGTCCCGGGAGCCGGCAATGATCGTGAGACGGCTCTGCGCGGCCTCCGTGAGCGCCCGCAGCAGCGCGACCTGCCGTGTCGGGTGACACCCCATCCCGCGTGCGCTCGAGAGCATCCGGTTGGGATCGTCGCCGTGCTCGGCAATCAGGCATTCGAACGCGGCGAAGCCGACGTGGCTGGTGACGTCCCAGACGGCGACGTCGACGCCGGCTCGCCCATAGCGTTCGAGAACCGCGAGGCAATCGGCATCGTCGACGGTCCGCAGATCCAGCCGGCGCGCTTCGCGTTCGTCATCGCGCCGCGCGGCGAAGCGCGCGGAGGCGTCGCGCTCGACGATCTCACAGAGGGCGTGGCTCACAGCTTCGAGCACGTGGTTGCCAGACGCGAGGCCGGTACTCGATACGGCAAAGCCGACGAGGTCCCACCGCATCCGCGTGGTGTAGGCCGTATGAACGAGCTGAAATGGTACCCACACTCGTTCATGGCGGAGCCAATCGTCGCCCGCGATCCACAGCAGCGGAAGGGTGGTCTGAAAAGGCCGAACGAGCGAGAGCGGCAGCCGCAGGGGATCGACCACGACGTGGGTCTGGCGCAGTTCGTCGTAGCTCGCGAGCCGGAGCGGCCCGGTGACACGCTCGGCGTGGTAGCCCTCGATGGATTCCATCGCAGCCGACACTTTGGCCGAATCGAGGTCGAGGCCTTTGCCCTGGGAAACCGACAGTGACCGGGAGCACGGACGCACCGACATGACGACCGGGATCCCGATCGTGTCCAGGCCGGTGACATTCGCCAGCCTGGTGATCCCTATCTCCGGCAGCAGCGGCTTCAACCGGGCCAGCGTCTCCGCCGGCGGGATCGTGCGGTGCGTGCCCCGGACGTACGTCTTCGGGGTGCGGCCGCTCAAGAACGGCTGACCGTCGACATTCAGCTCCAGGGGCAGCATGAGGCGAGAGTGTAACGCGGCCGCCGCTCCGGCTCGCCCTGGATTACCGCGTGGAAACGTCCGCGGTCTGACGCCAGCTCCACAGGAACAGCAGGCCCACGACGAACAGCGGTCCGGCGATCACGGCAATCCAGTCGAGGCGGCCGCGTGCGAGCGCCGTGGCATACAGAACCGCCACGGCGATGAACACGATCCCCCCGATCCAGGGCCGGCGCCAGGACAGCAGAACGATCGTCACCAATATCAGGGCGGGTAGCAGGTGAATCGCGAAGTCGGCCAGCGAGCGAGCGAGGTTCTGGCGCTCGTCGAACGCGTCCAGCGCGAACAGCCCGAGGAACAGGCAGAGGGCCAGGCCGAGCAGCCGTGGAGCCCACACTAGCAGTTGCGTCGAGGTCGGGCGCATGACAGCCTCCGGATGGCGAACGAGCTATTCAACGTCGCCAATTGTTCCTGCTCGCAGGCTACTGATAATGAGCGCAGCCTCAGAAACCCTGATTTAGGCTGTTCGACTGCCTTTGCCGAGACACTCGATCCCTTCCCCACGGACTGGTGCGTCCGCCGCATTCGACCCGAGGGACCGCAGACTGTAAGTCTTCCATGATTCGCGGCGGCGGATCTTTTTCGCACCTGCGCTGAAATTTCCCCGGCAACGAGCCTGGCTATGGCGTCGGCACGAGCACGAACAAGAGAGCCAGGAGATCAAGAGAGGCGCGCGCCTGTCGCCGACGTCGGAGAGGCTTCACCGATTCCGGACGGCAAGGGTCATGCGTGTCGAGTGACGGAGGCCGCGCGGCGACCGGGAGGTATCCATGCCGATGCTTGCATCACAGCTCGTAGAGGGGCAGGTCGCTCGCGGGTTCGAAGGCGTGCGCGACGCGTTCGAGGAGAACTTCACACGGCGGGGCGAGCTCGGCGGCGCGTGCTGCGCCTATTACCGCGGCGACAAGGTCGTCGATCTCTGGGGCGGCAGCCGGAACAAGCTGACCGGCGAGCCCTGGACGCAGGACACCATGGTCGTCATTCACTCTGCGACCAAGGGCCTGGCGGCGATGACACTCGCGATCGCGCACTCGCGCGGCTGGCTGGATTACGACGGGCGAGTGGCGACGTACTGGCCCGAGTTCGCGCAGAACGGCAAGCAGGAGGTCACTGTCCGCCAGCTGCTCGCGCACCAGGCCGGCCTGTTCGCCTTCGACGAGCCCGTGGATCGGAACGTGGTCGCGGACCCGGATCGGCTGGCAGCGGTAATGGCTCGGGCCAGACCGGCATGGGAGCCCGGCACGCGACAGGCCTATCACGGGCTCACGCTCGGGTTCTATGAAGGGGAGCTGATGCGGCGCGTAGACCCGCGGCATCGCACTCTGGGGCAGTTCTTTCAGGACGAGATTGCGACCCCTCTCGCAGAGGACGCCTACATCCGGTTGCCCGGAGAGATCCCGAACGACCGACTGGCTACGCTCTCGCCTCCGGGCCGGCTCGAGATGCTGGTCGGGTTCCGTCCGCTGCGACTCATGTTCGAGGGCATGAAACGCGGCTCGAACATCTACCGCGCGCTTGTCGTGAATCCGGGGACGTCGGTGTACCTCGACGAGCGACGTGTGTACGCGCGCAACCTGGAAGTGCCGGCCGGTGGCGGAGTCTCCACCGCACGCGCTCTCGCGCACGCGTACGGCGTCTTCGCCAGCGGAGGACGCGAGCTGCGGCTCCGGCAGGAGACGCTGGATTTACTTGCGGCTCCGGCGATTCCTCCGACGCACGGGTTCTATGACGAGTGCCTGAAGGGAGAGGTGCAGTTCTCGCTCGGCTTCATGAAGCCATGCGAGAACTGGCGCTTCGGTGGTCCGCGCTCGTTCGGCTCTCCGGGAACCGGCGGCGCGCTCGGCTTCGCGGATCCCGAGGCGGGCATCGGATACGGCTATGTGACCAGCCGGATGGGCATGACGTTCACCGGCGATCCACGCGACGTGGCCCTGAGAGAAGCGCTCTATTCCGCACTCCCTGATTCGTGAGCGCGCTGTTCGGCGTCTCGTTTGAGCGGCTTCAACGAGAGCAGCCGGATCAATCCAATGCCGGGTGAGGCGAAGGCCCAGTAGCGACGGAACCGCGCGCGGGCAGCCGCATCCGTCGCACCGGCACGGGTCTCGGTCCGGAATATCGATGTCTGTTCGTCGACGGGATCGGCACGCAGGGTCCACGCGATCTTGACGAATCCCGGCTCCGAGAAGGAGGCGAAGTCGTCTGGCGGCACAGCGCGAAACGTGACATTCGCCTCCCACGGCCTGGTGACTGCGCCTACGACGACCTCGCGGCCCGGGATTTCGGCGAGGACACCCCATCCAAGCGCCCGCGTGGCCGCGAGCAGGCCGCGAGGCTGAGGACGGTCGTCCGGGCTGGAGCGAAGGACCAGCTCGCGTGTCCTGAAGATCGTCCGCACGAGCGGCAGCCGCAGGAGGTCCTGCTCGCGTGCGGCACGCAGCGTGACGGCGGCCGGCGCATCAACCCGGATGTGATGACGCTCCACGATGTCGTAATCGGGTACGAATCGATCCAGCAGCTGGTCACGTTCAGGCCCGGTGGCCTGGCGGATGCGTCCGTATCGATACCAGGCGACGGCCCCGTACGCGGCGTAGGCTCCCGCCGCAACGCCGACACCAGCGGCCAGAATGCTCGCTTGCGAATGAAGCCGAAAATGTCTACTCATGAAGATCGCCTCCACGGTTCGCGCAACAGCGCGATCGCCAGCACCGCGATCCAGAACATGTACGCAATGACGCCGAGGCGCTCCCAGGCGCCCGCCCCGGGCGTTGGCAGGTTTGCCTGGATCCCCGCGGCATAGGTCCCGGTCATCGCCCCACACGCCAGCCCGATCACCATCGTCGCGATGGAGTAGAGGCGAAAGCGACTCCCGAGTATCGCGGTGCCCAGGGCGGTCTCGAACAGGAAAAAGAGACCCGTCACGGCGGCCCACGCGATGTGCAGCGTGTCCGTCAGTGTGCCGCCGCCGGCGGCGAGCACCTCGCGCTGGTGCATCGGCGGCCAGATCCAGCCAAAGAGCGCATGCGTCATCAGCAACCCGCCGAGCACGCGTTGTGACCCGCCGGGAGCCGCCGTTCTCCACACCATCCATCCGAAGGCGATCATCAGCACGCTGTACACGGTGCCGAGCAGAATCCAGAGCGCCCTTGTAGGAGCACCGATCGCGGACAGCTCGCTGATGGTGTGCGAAGTGGCGCTGTAGCCATCCCAAAGCATTCCGACCGCGAGCGTCATCGCAATGTACAGGCTGGCGGCGACAATCCCGCAGCCGAACAGGATCTGACGGAACGGGTTGACCGCGAGCGCGTGATGTCTTTCCCGTGCAGCGGATAGGCTGGTAACGGCGGGCATCACTGTTCCCATTGAGTGCTCACTCCTCCTACGCGATCGCCTCCACTCCGGCACTGGGTCCTGTCGACGGACCTCATGGTTTTTCACTTGGACCCACGCGATCGCCTCCGCTCCGGCGGCAGGTCCTGTCGCCGGACAGCCCCACTTGGTGCTCGGCGCAAAGCGCTTGTCACGGGCGTCGCCTGCGCGCCAAGCGGGGCGCCCCGTCCGGCGCCACCCGCCGCCTACGCTCCGGCTCGACGATCGATCGCGACCGACTGTGCATCGCCGATCCTCAGAACCGCGCGAGTAGCGTCATCGAGCCGGAGCGTAGGACGACGGGTGGCCGCCGACGGGGCGCCCCGCCCGCCGCGCAGGCGCCTCTCCCGTGACAAGTGCACTTGGCGCCGAGGACGGGTGGGGCTGTCGGCGGACAGGACCCGGCGTCCGGAGCGGAGGCGATCGCGTGGCAAATAAACAGAATCACTGTTCGCGTTCCTCCATCAGCGTGGCGGCTTCGGGACCTCGACCCAGAACCAGCCGCGAATCTCCCCCTGGGTGAATCCGACTCCCTTGTCCGCCGGATATCGCTCCGCCAGCACCGTCCGCACGCCCGGATCGAGCTTGTCAGCGGGTCCGTGACAAGAGGCGCACATGGGCTGCAAGGCGATCGGCCGAATCACGCCCACCGCTGATCCGAGATCGACCGCAAACCCCTCGACGTCGCGTGCCCGTCGCCCGGCGTTCGCGGTGACGAGTGGAGCGGCCCATTTGGGCGGGACGTTGGTTGGATTCCGCAGCCGGTCGCTGGTCCGGCCGGCGGCGACTCCTTCGCCCTTGGCGATTCGCTGAATCACTCCAGTCACGTCGATATGGCACGAATTGATCGCGAAGGCCGGCCCGCCCTGGGCCAGCGCGTTCGTGAGCTCCCTGCGCAGCGCATCGTGCATCGAGAGGATGATGAGATCCGCGCGAGACACGTAATAGCGGATCTCCGCCGGCGCGCGCGAGATCGACCAGGTGTCGGAGGGCGGGACGGTCCTCACCGCCACCGTCATGCCGAACACCAGCGCTGCCACGTATACGGCTCGATGGCTCGTTCGCATGTTCAGCATCAGGTCGAAGACCATGGTCATGTCTCCGCCACCCAAGGTGCAATGCGAGTGCCTCGCGGGTGCGAGCCGTGTCGCCTACGTCGTTATGATCGCCGTGGGACATTTCCCCAGCGCGTCGAAAAAATCCGGGTCGGCAGCCGCTTCCGATTCGAAACGATCAATCGTGGAGCGTCAACACGGCGCACTGTGCCTCGCGGATCACGTGGTGCGTCGTCGATCCGAAGAACAAGAGATCCGCCGCGCGCCGGCCGCGCACACCGAGAACGATCAGGTCAGCGCTAGCCTCCTGCGCGAATCCGAGAATCTCCCGATAGGGCGCGCCTTCGCGTACCAGCTCGGCGACGCGGCAGGTCGCGCGAACCGGGTCGGGAACCATCTGGTGCAGGCGGGACGTCGCCTGCTCGATCCAGGCGTGAAGATCAATCGCGGCCGGAGGTGCGAAATCGGCATAGAGCGGATGCGTCTCGATGATGTGCACCAGCGCCAGGGCCGCCTTGTTCGGCTGCGCCAGCGACATCGCATAGTCGAGCGCGACCCGGGAGCTCTTCGAAAAATCCACGCCACAGACGATCCGCGTGAACGGGACCGGGCCGCTCGCCATGGCGTCAGGCACCTTCGGAGGAACCGTCATCACCGGGCGGCGGCCCTTCCGCAGGACCTTCTCCGCCGTGGAGCCGAGGAACAGGCGCTCGAATCCTGCGCGGCCGTGAGTGCCTATCACCACGAGGTTGGCGCCGAGTTCATCCGCCTGCGCCAGGATTTCGCGATAGACCTCGGAGCCTTCAGTAACCAGCGTTTCGACCTTCACGCCTGGCACCTGCTCGCGCGGGGCCGCCCCGCCCGCCGCGCAGGCGCGACTCCCGTGACAAGTGCTTGTCGCGCCGAGGACGGGTGGGGCTGTCGGCGGACAGGACCCGCCGTCCGGAGCGGAGGCGATCGCGGGGCGGGATATGACTAATCAACAGAGCGCACGTTACATACGCCGCTTCTTCGCACTATCCGGCCACGGGAGTGGACTCGGGAGCCTTCGGCTCCACCTGCTCGCGCTCTACCGCAATCGTGCAGTCCTTGAGCAGGGCAACGATGGCGCCGATCCCCGCAGCGACGGGTGCGATCAGTGCTCCGAGAACCCCCGCGGTCAGTGGGAACTCGGCCACGGTTCTGCCCTCGTGTTGCACGACCACGCGTCGCACATTCCCCTCGTGCACCAGTTCCTTCAGGCGATCAACGAGCTGACCACCTTCGGCCTTGATCGATTCCCAGTACGTCTGTTCTGACATGACAGGCCTCCACCGGTCGAGTCGCATAACGCGTTCCCACTTGGACGATCGCAAACAGCGCCGGTAAACCGGATGGTGAGGTGGAGTCTCTAGTCGGACCCACGGGGGAAGGCTGGGGGCTAGGGGCTGGGGGCTGGGGGAATCTCCCCACGCTGCGAGAAAATCCCCACCCCGCCGATGGGCCTGCCGCGGAATCCCGCGCAGGACGCTGGTTCTCCTCGGCACCTCCGATGCAGTCTGTCGGTCGGGGGCGTCCGTGTTGATGGAACTGACAGACGTGGTCGTGCGAGACGGGTCAACGGTGTGCGTCCGGAGGGCGACCGCGGACGATGTGGACGCGCTCGCGCAGTTTTTCCGCACGCTCTCCAGCGAGAGCCTCTACTACCGATTCCTCGGCATCCCTTCACTGACCGAGGCGCGGCTGCGTGCGCTCACGGCAACGGACGACAGGGCCGGCGCTTCTCTCGTTGTCGAGTCGGCAGGCCGGATCGTGGCGTTCGCGGGCTTCTACCGCGACCCGGCGTGTGCTGATCGCGCCGAAGTGGCGTTTGCCGTGTCGGATGCCCTTCAAGGACACGGGATTGGCACCCGGCTGCTGGAGCAACTCGCGCGCATGGCCCGCGATCTCGACATCTCCACGTTCGACGCCTACGTGCTGGCGGAGAACCGGCGAATGCTCGAGGTGTTTCGCGACTCCGGATTCGAGGTGACCACGCGCCTCGAGGACTGCGTGTTCCACGTCGAGATATCCCTGCTGGTGACGCGGCGCTACGAAGATCGGGCGGCGGCGCGGTCGCGGGCGGCTGCGACTGCGTCGATGAAGGCGTTCTTCGAGCCCCACATGGTTGCGGTGGTCGGGGCCGGTCGGCAGCGCGGCAAGATTGGGTCCGAGATCCTGCACAACCTGGTGACCGCGGGATTCAGTGGCACGCTCGTGCCGGTCCATCCGACCGCGTCCGAGATCGAAGGGCTGACGGCGTATGCCCGGGTCGTCGACATTCCGCAGGCTGTCGATCTCGCGATCGTGGCCGTCCCCGCTTCGCTGGTGATCGGAGCGGTCGACGACTGCATCGCGAAGAACGTTCGAGCAATCTGCGTGATCAGCGGGGGATTCAGCGAATGCGATGCCGAGGGCCGTGCCCGCGAAGCGATGCTGGTCGAGCGCGTCCGGCGGGCCGGCTGCCGGCTGATCGGGCCGAATTGCATGGGGCTGCTCAATACCGATCCCGCCCTGCGCCTGAATGCCACGTTCTCGCCGATCTATCCTCCGGCGGGCAATGTGGCCATGTCGACGCAAAGCGGAGCTCTGGGACTCGCGATCCTCGATTACGCGCGGCGGCTCGACATCGGGATCTCGAGCTTCGTGTCGGTCGGCAACAAGGCCGACGTCTCGAGCAACGATCTCATCCAGTACTGGGCCGACGATCCTCGAACGTCGGTCATCCTTCTGTATCTCGAAAGCTTCGGCAATCCCAAAAAGTTCAGCGAGATCGCACGGCGCGTCGGACGGACGAAGCCGATTGTCGCGGTCAAGGCGGGGAGGTCGAACGCCGGCTCACGTGCGGCGGCGTCGCATACCGGTGCGCTTGCTACCAGCGACGCCGTCGTCGATGCGCTGTTCCGGCAGGCGGGCATCATCCGCACCGAGCGGCTCGAAGAGCTGTTCGACGTGGCGGCTCTCCTGTCGCACCAGCCGGTTCCCCACGGGAACCGGGTGGCGATCCTGACGAATGCCGGCGGCCCTGGCATCCTCGCCGCCGATGCCTGCGAAGCCAATGGGCTCGAACTGACGTCGCTGAGCGAGTCGACCCGGGCCCGGCTTCGAACGTTCCTGCCGGCGGCCGCCAGTGTCGGCAACCCGGTCGACATGCTGGCGTCGGCGCCGGCGGAACACTACGCCCGTGCGCTCGCGACCATTCTCGAGGACGATCAAGTCGACAGCGTCATTGTCATCTTCATTCCTCCACTCGTCACTGACCCGGGAGAGGTCGCACGGGCGATTGCCGAAAGTGCACGAGACGTTGACGGGAAGCCGGTCCTCGGAGTGTTCATGCGCGCCGAGGGAGCACCGCCCGCGTTGTCGCCGATTCCCTGCTATGCCTTTCCAGAATCGGCCGCCCTGGCACTGGCACGGGTGACGAGCTACGGGCGATGGCGCGCCAGGCCGGTCGAGGCGCCACCGATCCTGGATCGGATCGATCGCGTGGGTATTCGAGCGGCAGTGGACCGTGTTCTCCGTCGCGGAGGCGGATGGACCACAGCCGAAGAGGCTGCCACGCTGCTCTTGGCCGCGGGCATCAACTGCGCCGTCGCGCGGGTCGCGAAGAACCTGGACGAGGCGCTGCAGGCCGCCTCCGCGATCGGCTATCCCGTTGCGCTCAAGGCGCTCGGACCGGCGCTCCTGCACAAGACCGAACGTCGCGCCGTGTGCTTGAACATCGCCGACCCCGCGAGCCTCCGCGCTGCCCATGCAGACTTGACGACCCGGTTCGCGGACGAGATGACCAGCGTGCTCGTCCAGGAGATGGTGCCGCCCGGCGTCGAGATGATCGTGGGCGCGCTGCAGGATCCGTTGTTTGGTCCCATCGTCGCCTGTGGCACCGGTGGCGTACTGGTGGATCTTCTCGCCGACACCACGTTCCGGCTCCATCCGGTGAACGAATCGGATGCCAGGGAGATGATCGACGAGCTCGAGGGTTCGCGGCTCTTGCGCGGCTATCGCGGCGCACCCGCGGCCAACGAGGCGGCCTTACGTGACACTCTTCTCCGAATTTCGGAACTGGTGACGGTTGCGTCGGAAGTTCGCGAGCTCGATGTGAATCCGGTGGTGGTCACTGAATCGACGGCGTGTGTTGCCGACGTGCGGATTCGGATTGGCGACCGCCTCCCGCCTCGCGCCGGAAGGCGCGTCGAATACTGACACGTGGCCCGGCAGTCAGCGCCCCGGTTATCCAGCGAGCGAACGCGCTGGCACACCCTCGCGGTTGAAAGGCTGTGGAGCGACCTCGGAACGTCCGCCGGCGGTCTTTCGGACGGAGAGGCGGCGAAGCGGCTCGAGGAAGCGGGACCGAATCGTCTCCCGCCGGCGGCTGGCGTGTCTGCCCTGACCATCCTCCTCGCCCAGCTGCGCAGCATTGTCGTGCTGCTGCTGGTAGCGGCGGTGATCATCTCGGTAATTCTCGGAGACCTCATCGAGGCCGGGGCCATCGGTGCAGTGCTGGTGATCAACACTGCCCTGGGATTTGTCACCGAATGGCGCGCGCGGCGAGCGATGGAAGCGCTCCTGCAGCTTCAGGCGACGCGGGTCGCGGTCCTTCGGAACGGTCAGTTGCGCGTGGTCGACGCCGAGACCCTGGTCCCCGGTGACGTCGTCCAACTCGATCCGGGCAACACGGTGCCCGGCGATGTCCGCCTGTTCCACTGCGTGGAGTTCACGACCAACGAGGCGGCCTTGACCGGCGAGTCGCTGCCGGTCTCCAAAACCCCAGACCTCATCTCCGATGAACAGGTGCCGTTGGCCGATCGAAGAAACATGGCGTACATGGGCACGACCATCGCCACCGGCACCGCTCTCGGAGTCGTCGTCGCCACCGGTGTCGTCACCGAGCTCGGCCGAATCGGCGAGCTCGTGAAGAGCGTTGAAGAGGAACCGACACCGCTCGAACGGCGCCTCGATGCGCTTGGCCGGCGGCTCGCCTGGATCACGATTGTCGTTGCTGCGATGGTCGCGCTCATCGATCTCCTGCACGGGGAACCCGTCGGCGTCGTCCTGAACACCGCGATCGCCCTCGCCGTCGCGGCGATTCCCGAGGCGCTCCCGGCCGTCGCCACCATCGTGCTGGCGGTCGGGATGCAGCGGATGGCGCGAAGGCACGCGCTCGTGCGGAGGCTTCCCTCTGTCGAGGCGCTCGGGGCGACGACCGTCGTCTGCACGGACAAGACGCGCACCCTGACGTCGGGTGACATGGAGGTGGTCCGCATGTGGACTGCCAGTCGGGAGTCGAAATTTTCCCCGTCTGACCAGCCCGTACCCGCCGACCCGGCACTCAGGCGCCTCATCGAGATTGCGGCACTCGCCAGCCAGGAGCAGCCGGACGCGGACGAAGCGAGCCGGGAGACGGTCGGAAATCCGGTGGACATAGCCGTGCTGAACCTGCTGCGGCGCACTGGTGGAGACCGCGCCGCTCTCCTCGCCGATCGTCCGATCCGCGGGATGCTGCCGTTCTCGAGTGCCCGGAAGCTGATGGCGTCGTTTCACAGCGTGGAGGGTGTCCTGGTCGCGTTCGTCAAGGGCGCGCCGTCGCGCATCCTCGCGCGCAGCAGCTCGCTGCTGACACCCGACGGGCCGCGTCCGCTCGACGATCGCGAGCGCGACCGGCTGAGCGCGATGAACGAACAGTATGCGCGGTCCGGCCTGCGCGTGCTTGCGGTCGCGTCAGGGGACGTGACGGGCGCCTCCGAACAGGCGCTCCAGGATCTCGTGTTCGAAGGCTATGTCTGCCTGGCCGATCCGGTGGCTGCGGGAGTGACAACGACGATTGCCCGGCTGCGAACCGCGGGTCTTCGGACCGTCATGATCACCGGCGATCAACGGGCGACCGCGGAAGCCGTCGGCCGTGAAATCGGACTCCTCGATGAAGGAGGCGAGGTGATGGATGGACGTCAGCTCGACGCGTTGCCGCCGCCGCAGCTGCCACGCGAAATCGGGCCGGTCACCATCTTCAGCCGCGTCAGCCCGGAGCACAAGCTGGTCATCGTGTCTGCCCTGCAGCAACGCGGCGAGATCGTCGCGATGCTCGGCGACGGGGTGAACGACGCTGCCGCGCTGAAAAAGGCTGATGTCGGTGTGGCCATGGGCATCCGCGGCACCGATGTCGCCAAGCAGGCGTCGGCGATCGTGCTCCAGAACGATCGATTTGAAACGGTTGCGGCGGCGGTGGAGGAGGGGCGGATCATCTTCGACAACATCCGCAAGTTCGTCTTCTACCTCTTCAGCTGCAACGTTGCCGAGGTCCTGGTCCTGTTGATCGCCGGTGTCGCCGGGCTGCCGCTTCCGCTACAGCCGCTCCAACTGTTGTGGCTCAACATGGTGACGGATACGTTCCCGGCGCTTGCGCTGGCGATGGAGCCGGGTGACTCCACCGTGATGACCCGGCCGCCGCGCGATCCGAACGAAGCGATCCTGTCACGGCCGTTCCTGACGAGCATCTTTGGCTATGCCGCCGCGATCACGCTCTCGACGCTGGCAGCCTTCGGCTGGGGCGTGCTCACGGTCCCGGATCGTGCGCCGACGATGGCATTCATGACGCTCGGAATTACGCAAATTGCGCATCTCGGAAACGCCCGCAGCGACGCCGACGTGCTCAGTCCGGCCCGGGCGCTCGCCAATCGGTACGCGCTGGCGGGAGTCGCGATCGCTCTCGCGCTCCAGCTCGCCACGAGCTTTGGTCCGCTCGCCTCGATTCTTGGCGTCCGGAACCTCACGGTGGGACAGTGGGGCGTCGTGTTCCTCTGCGCCGCGATTCCTGCGGTCGGAGGTCAGGTCTACAAGAGGGGCCTAACCGGCCGGCCGAACCGTTCGTAGAAGAGGGGAACCACAATCATGTTGAGCGGCGTGGAGCTCAGAAGCCCAAACATGATGACCACCGCCATCGGCGCCTGAATCTCGCTGCCAGGCTTGCCAGCAGACAGTGCAATCGGCACGAGCGCAAGGCCAGCGGCGAGAGCCGTCATCAGAATCGGGACAAGACGTTCAGTGGCTCCGCGTCTCACGGCAGTCCGGAAGTCAGTGACACCCTCGTGCTCCTGAAGGTGTCGGATATGTGAGACGAGCATGATGCCGTTGCGCGTAGCGATGCCGAACAGCGTGATGAACCCCACAAGCGATGCGACGGACAGCACGCCGCCAGCGAGGTACACGCCGACGACTCCGCCGATGAGTGCGAGAGGCAGGTTCAGCATGATCAGTAGCCCGTCGCGCGATGAGCCGAATGCCGCAGACAGGATGAAGAAGATCGCGACGACGACGCCGAGTGACAGCCAGAGCAGCTGACGCGACGCCTGCGCCTCGCTTTCGAACTGTCCGCCGTATTCGATGTGGTAGCCCTGCGGCAACTTCACGTTCTGCGCGACCCGCTCTTGAATGTCGTTGACGACGTTGCGCAGGTCGCGCCCGGAGACGTTGCCCTGGACCACGATCCGACGCTGGACGTTCTCCCGCATGACGAAGTTGGGTCCCCGGTCTTCCTGAATGGTGGCGACGCTCGACACCGGAATCTGCCTCCGGTCAGGGGTTTGAATCAGCGTCGCGCCGATCGCGTCGAGCTCCGTTGACTCGTCTGCTGCATATCGAACGACCAGCGGAAACGCGACCTGTCCTTCGAGAATCTGACCAACCGCATGGCCGACACGCGCCGTTCGCAGCGCCGCTGTCACAGATCCCGATGCAAGTCCGTGACGCGCCGCCGCAGCCGGATCAACCCGCACCTTGAGTGTCGGGATGTCGGTTTGCTGTTCGGTGGCCACATCGACCACTCCTTCCACCTGGGACATCTGGCCCTGAACCCGGTTGGCCACCTGCCGGAGGGTCGGCAGGTCGTCTCCGAAGATCTTGACGGCGATATTGGCGCGCGTCCCGGACAGCATGTGGTCAATGCGGTGGGAGATGGGCTGCCCGATCGTCACGTTCGTGCCGGGGAGCAGTGAGGCTTTTTGCCGGAGTTCTTCCAGCACTGCCTCCCGCGGCCGATCCTTCATCTGCAGTCGAACGTCGATCTCCGCTGACTCGACACCCTGCACATGCTCGTCGAGTTCGGCTCGACCGGTTCGGCGGGCCGTAGACGTCACCTCCGGGACGCTGAGCATCAGACGCTCGAGCGCATTGCCCAGTGCGTTCGAGTCAGCGAGACTCGTTCCAGGGATCGTGACCGCGCTCACCGTCAGCGCACCTTCGTTGAACTCGGGAAGGAATGACCGGCCAGCTAAAAGGATCCCGACCAGGGCCGCGACCAGCAGCACCGCGGTGGTCGCCAGTACCTGTCGCCAACGAGAAAACGCGTGTTCGAGCCAGCGCGCGTACGCCGCTTTGAGACGCTGGGTCAGCTTCGGCTCCCTACCAGATGCGATCAGCCGTGAACTCGGAAGCCACCACGAGCATAGAACTGGTGTCACCGTCAGGGCGACAAGTAATGACGCCGTCAACGCAACGACGTACCCGAAGCCGAGCGGCCGGAGCAGCCGGCCCTCGACGCTGCTCAACATGAAGAGTGGCAGAAACACGAGCGCCACAATGACCGTGGCAAAGACGACCGAGTGGCGAATCTCGCTGCTGGCGCGATAGACGACTTCGAGCGCCGGCAAACGTTCTGGCTGCGGTCGCGCGGCGTTCTCTCGGAGCCGGCTCACGACGTTCTCCACGTCGATGATGGCGTCGTCAACCAGCTCACCGATGGCGATGGCGAGACCGCCGAGACTCATGGTGTTGATCGTGAGACCGAATCGCTCCATGGCGATGACTGCGGCAACCAGGGACAACGGCAGCGCGAGCAGCGTAATCACGGCCGCGCGCACGTTCATCAGGAACACGACCACGACCACGATGACGAGGACGGCACCTTCGGTGAACGCCCTGAACAGATTGGAGAGCGACTGCTGGATGAAATCCGCCTGCCTGAACAGGTCGCGATGGATCTGCATGCCTGGCGGCAGCGCGCGCTGGATGTCGTCAAGGGTGGCTTCGATCCGTTCCGTCAGTTCCAGCGTATTGATCGCCGGCTGCTTCTGAATACCGACGATGACGGCTGGCTTCGCATTGTGCGAGCCTTCGCCTCGCTTGATCGCGGCGCCTTCGCGCACCATCCCGACATCTCGAACGAGCACCGGGGCCGCACTAGTAGCCTTGACGTTTACAGCGGCGATCGCCTCGACATCCTCGAGGCGGCCGACACCGCGTACGAGGTATTCCTGGCTCCGGGCCACTTGGAATCCTGCCGTCGCGTTCTGGTTCGCGCCCGTCAACGCGCGTTCGACCTCTTCGAGTGTGACCTGGTGTGCGGCCAGGCGCGCCGGATCGAGTACGACCTCGTATTGCTTCTGGTCCCCTCCGGTGGCGATCACCTGCGACACGCCGGGAACCGCCAGCAGCCGACGTCGAACGACGGTCTCGGCGACCGTTCGAAGCTCCAGCGGGGAGTGCCGGTCCGATTCGAGATCGATGAACAGTACCTCGCCCATGATCGACGAGACGGGCGCAAGAAATGGCGGCTCGACGGTCGGCGGAAGAGACACGAGCGGGAGTTTCTCGGCAACCGTCTGGCGCGCGCGGTTGATGTCCTGTCCCCAATCGAACTCCACCCAGATGATGGCAACGCCAACCGCGGTTGCGGAGCGGACTCGGCGCACACCGGCCGCGCCATTCAGTGCGGATTCGATCGGAAACGTGACGAGTGATTCGATCTCCAGTGGATCCATCCCCGGCGCTTCAGCAAGGATGGTGACGGTCGGCGCCGTCAGATCCGGGAGGACGTCGAGCGGGATACGTGTGACCGTCCAGCCGCCCCAGATCAGGAACGCGACAGCCAGCGCGACGACAATCGGGCGATGCCTGAGCGACCAGCGAATCAGTCCGTCGATCATGGTCAGCTCCGTCTCTAGTGCACGTGACCGTGCGCGGGTACCGATGTCGACAGCGAGGCGAGGCGCACAAGGTACGCGCCCTTCATCACAACTCGATCACCTGGCTTCACACCTTCGATGACCTGCACAAGATCGCCCGATCTCGGCCCAAGCGTGACCGCTCGTCGCTCGAACGTTTCACCCTCGCGCTGGACGAACACGATCGGCCGGCCCGCGTCGTCCACGATCGCAGTGGCGGGGACCGCCGGCCGCGGCGCGGTCGCATCCATGAGCAGATGAAGGACGACGGTCTGGCCGACCGGCAACCCGAGCGTCCGGTTATCGAAGTCAAAGGTGATGGGCAGTGTGCGTGACTGCGGATCCAAGACCTTTCCTACGCTCACCAGGCGCCCTATCGCCACGCGATCCGGCTGGCCAACGATCTCGAGTTCCGCCGCGCGCGCCAGACGTGCGCGCGTCACCGAGGCTTCGGGAACCTGTCCCACGATGTGCACCTGCGAGGCGTCCACCACACGGAACAAGACAGTTCCGGCCCTGACGTTCGCACCGGTCGCGGCATCGCGGTGGGCAATCGCACCGGCGACTGGAGCTCGAACTACAAATAGTCCTTCGACCTCGGTTGCGCTTCCGGCCCGAGCCGCGTGGTACTGCGCCAGACTGCCTTCGGCCGCGGCGAGACGAGCCTTCGCCTGCTCCTCGGCCGAGCGTGCCTCGTCGAGTCGCTTGGCAGGGGCTGCCCCCGCGCTCGTCAACCGTTCTGCGCGTTCCCGATCGCGCGCCGCCAAGGTGAGCGTTGTCTGAGCTTCGGCCCGTGCGCGCTCGAACTCCGGCAAGGCGGCTGGTGTAGAGGGAGGCGGCAACAGACGGGCGAGCTCCTGGCCGCGCGAGACAGTCGCTCCGAGAGCGACGTCCACGACCCGCGTGAGTCGGCCGTCAATCGGTGCGACGACGTCTGCCGCGCCGCCGGGTCGCGCTTCGAGCCGAGCCGGCGCCCGAATAGACTCGCGAACCACCTCTTCCTTCACGAGTGCCGTCCCGAAGTCGAGGCTCCACTGCTGCTCCTTGAGAAAGCTGATGCCGGGTGTCTCCGCGCCGGCCGACGGCGCCGCCGCACGTGCGGCCTGGGGAGTCGCATGGATCTCGACTTCGCCGACGTGATGCTCATCGTTCAACCCGGTCGCCCGCAGCACGATGACGAGTTGGCGTTTGCCGGCGTGGGCAGGCTTGACGTCGACCCCGAAGATTCCAGGACGCGACGGACTGTCGACGCGAAAGTTTTCCGGTGGTGCGGAGCCGCCTTCGAGCCGGACCTCGACCTGTCCGCCCGTCAGTGCTTTGAAGGTGTCAAGCCTCGTCAGATGGATTGCGAAGCGAGAGGTTGACCCAACCACCAGGGGTGGGTATTCCGCAAAGAGCTCCGCCTTGTCGGTCCATCGCGTGAAGCTCAGCGTCTCTGGTTCGTCCGGTGCGGCAGCGGGAGGAGTGGATCGGTTGCAGCCCGTCGCGAAAAGGCCGATCAGGAAGATCGAAACGAAATGTTTCAGGGCCACAGTGTGTCTCCCACGGCGCGTTCCAGGGCGATCTGTGCCAGGCGCGCATCCAGCCGCAAATCAATGCCGCGAATTCTTGCTCTCGAAGCCGTACGAACGGCGTCCAGCAGTTCCAAAATTCCAACCTCGCCTTCGCGATACGCAACTTCGGCAATCTGAACCAGTTGGTCGGCGGCGCCTGGCTGCTCCTGAGCGAGTGCGGCCTGCCGGACGGTGAGCACCTGCGACGCACCCGTAATCTCGCTTCGGATCCGGTCCTCCATCGAGGTGCGCTCCGCGTCGATCCGTCCACCCTCGGCTGCCCACCGTGCCGCCTCGCGACCGCCCGTATCGAACAGGGGCACTGCGACGCTCAGTCCGAAGACGCCTCCGGTCTCGCGACCCGCTGAAGCATCGGCTCGCTTGATCCCACCGAACACCTTGGGTGACGGAAGGCGGGCGCGTTTCGCCGCTTCGGCCTCCTGCGTCGTGCGTTCCGCCAACTGGTTGAGCGCGCGCAACTCAGACCGGGTCGATGTCGCTCGCGTCAACAACGTTTCGAGCGGAGGTGTCGGTTGCTGAAGGAGTGGCGAAGCACCGACGGTCGTCAGTGTCACGTCTCTTGGGAGCATGCTGGACAACAGCGCTCGTGCCTCAGCCAACGCAACCATCGCGGAGGTGACGAGCTGACTCGCATCGCGAAGCTCCTGTTCGGCGCGCATCCGATCGAAGCGCGATCCTTCGCCCTCCCGTTCGCGGGTGCGGAGAATCTCGACGAGCCGTTCAATTTCAACCACATGGCCACGAGCCGACTCGAGCCGGTCTTGCTCCGCTACGGCTCGGGCGACAGCCGCTGCGGCATCAGATCGAAGAAGCCAAAGCCGTACGTCGCGTTCGGCCTCGGCAGCGGCGGTCGCGGCCACGCCGGCCCGCGATAGCGCGTCGCGTGTGCCGAAGATCGGCAGCGACTGTTCGGCCTGCAGGAACTCTGTGAAGCCGGCTCCTTCGCGGCTATAGGTCACCGAAGGATTGGGGTACGCGAGACGCGCGAGTTGCTCGCGCCGGCCGACCTCCGTCTCGGCTCGAATCGCCCTCGCCCGGGGCCCGTCGCGCACGATCAGATCCACGACTTCGCGCTCGGTTCGGTCCTGACCGGCGCCACTCGACGGCACCAGGAGGCCGGCCGTAGCGATCCAGGTACAGACCTGGGTTCGGGTCGGCATACACAATCCTCGGTTGTACGAACAGACAGACGACCGGCGACGTGCCGATCAAGTGATCAGGTGAGGTGGGTCAGAGGCGGGGCGCGTGAGGGAATTCCGAGATCGAACGGCGGACCGTGGACCCGTACGTCGCTGACAGATGCTGGGGATCGGCCAGGTGAAGCAAGAGCGAGAGTCGCTGGGCCGGGAAGCTCCGCGACATCCACGTGCACCTGGCGTAGTTGCGCGCAGCCCATTGTGACCGCGACCGCATGTTGGCCCGGGTCGCACGACTCGGCTTGCACTGACGGATGGCGACCGTCATCAGCCGAAGTGTGATGGTCAGCTATTTCGGAATGGAAATGCTCGTGGGATGCCGGGCCGTGGTGATGCTCCGGATGATCATGTCCGACGTACTCGTGCACATGGAGTGACGGTGCGCTGGCCGTCGAAAGGACCAAGGCCTGCACGAGGGCGAGAGCGACCAGTCGGCGCACGGTGATCAGTCTACTATGGCCGAACTTACATGAGAAAAAGGCTTCCCGACCGCTCGATGCACGGCGGTGGCCTAGAGTCGCGGCATCGCCAAGTCTTCTTCAGCCGGCCTGGGCAGGCAGATTCGGCGCAAAGCACCGACGAGTTCTATCGGGTTGATGCCGCTTCGGTTGACAGCCCACAGAATGACGTCGTCAGTCGAGACCACACCTTTGAGATCGCCGTCAGCGCTCAGCACAGGCAGGCGGCGGACGTGAGCGTTCATCATCGCAGTGAGCGCCTGGTGGACGTCGTCCTGCTCGTGACAGCTGCGGACGTGGGAGCTCATGATCTCGCCGACACGGCGGTCCCGCACGTCGCGGCGGCTGTTGCCAATCGCCACTGCCAGGTCCCGGTCGGTGACGACGCCCGCGACCCTGCCACGCCCATCGAGCACCACGACCATGCCCGTGGCGGTCTGTTTCATGCGCCGGCTTGCGGTAGCCAGGTCGGTGGCGACGCGGCAGGTCTGCGGCGGTGCGGACATGATGTCGTGAACTTTCATCGTGAATCCTCTAGGTCGTTGCAGTGAACGCACCGGGGAGAAGGTCCACGATCAGGTTGGCGTGATGGTCCCAGAGGACCAGGGTCCTTCCGATGATGCGGTACTGCAGTTCCCGCGGCAGTGCCGGCAGCGACGCGAGCAGTTGATGCGGCACGTAATCGAACGGCACCTGCTCGGGCCAACTCATGTTGACGTAGAGCGCGGGCGGTTCTACGGGCTCACCTTCCTCGTCCCGTTCCCGGTCGGCTAAGACGGCGTTCCATTGCGCCGGGGTCAGGCAGTTCGCAATCTGCCGGCGGAACATTCGCGCCACAGCCGGCGTGATGATGTCTCCCTGCCGTGCCGTGGCCCTGGCTACCGTGATCCGGATCGCGAGGGCTCTGACCGCCTTTTCTATCTCGTTGACCTCCGCCGTGACTCGCAGGGGGGGCACCTCACGTTCGAGTTGCTGGTGCAGGACGGCGTAATCGGCCACGCTGCGCTGGAAGTTCTGGGTCGCAACGAGGTCTTCGAGGATCTGTCCGGTCGCGGAGGGTAGGCCGGGAACAGACGGAGCCTGCGGCACCAGGCTGGCGCTGCCGGAGAGGAAGAGCACCGCCAAAAGCGTTGTCTGGAGCGTGCTCACGATTCCCTCCTTGATGCAGGTTTGCCGTGATCTGGTGCAAACGTCACGCCCCCCAACCAGGCCGTTGTTCTCTCGATTTCTCCTGATCGCGCATGCGACGCGTGCGGGATCTTCCGCAGCTCTTGTGACGTTTTCAGCACCGTTCCTGCATTCGTAATCGCGCTCACCTCGATCGATGGATGCCAGCGCTGGCACGCCTTTCGCCGCTTGCTGCTCGAAGCCCGGACAAGCAGCTAGCGGCATGGTAAATCTACCAACCCACGCATCTCAGACGCGCGCCTCCGACCTCACCGTAAGAATCGGACAAGTCGCACGGCGGATCAGATGTTCGGTGGTCGAGCCGAAGACGAGACGGTCGAGCGCGCTGCGGCCGTGCACGCCGACAACGATCAGATCGGCCCCGCGCTGGCCGGCTTCACGCATGATTTCCTTGTAGGGCTTGCCCTGGCCAAGCACGGTCTCGATGGTCCCCGGACCTGGCGTCACGTTTCCCGCGCACTCCTGGAGCTGCTTTCGTGCCCCGGCCACCATGGCCTTCTGGAATCCTTCGATATCGAACCCGCCGACCATCGGGTCGTACCCCACGGTCATCAGCTCGACGACGTGCATGATGGTCAGGCGCGCACCGGTATGCTGCGCCAGGGAAGCGGCATAAGTGAGCGCCCGCGCCGAGTCCTGCGAGAAATCCACGGCGCAGAGAATGCTCTCGAACGGCGTGCCTGCGGCGGGCGCGTCCGGCGCCTTGGGCGGAACGATCATGACCGGAATCGGGGAGACCCGGAGGGTCTTCTCTGCGACCGATCCAAGGAACAGGTGATCGACGCCCGACCGTCCGTGTGTCCCCATCACGATCAGATCGACTGACATCCGGCAAGCCTGAACCAGGATCTCCTTGTGGACGAGCCCGGCTTCGATGATCTGCTGACGGACCGGCACGTCACCCGGGTGCTCGACGCCGAGGAAGCGCGAGAGCTGCGCGAGCGTCCGGGGACGATCCGGGATGTCGAAGTCGAAAGGGCCCGGCCCTTCCGGTCCGTAAGGCACTGCAGGCACAGGGCTGGGCAGCGGCAGGACGTGCAGAACCGTGACCTCTCCCTTGTAGCTCCGCGCCACCGCGACGGCGCGATCGAAGGCGTGCCGGGAGACCTCCGAGAAGTCCACCGGACAGACGATGCGTTTGATCTGAACCATGGCTGTCTCCTGTCGTGACGCGCGCGACCACTTACACTGTCTGGTCCGCGAAGCGGCCTGTGCGCAGCAGCAGCGCCGCACCGAGCGCCACAAGTACGCCGGCCGCACTGACGAGAGCTCCCATCTTGAGTGCCGAGAGTGTCGGCCCTGGACCGACCGCGGCGGTCGCGAAGAACAGCGCGACAGTGAAACCCACGCTCGCGATGAGACCGAGCACGGTGAGCTGCCGCCATCCCATGCCCGGCGGCAGGTGCAGGCCGATGGCACGTGCGAGGCCCACACCGGCCAGCAGCCCGATCGGCTTGCCGATCAGCACACTCAAGGGCAGTCCCAGCGTTCCCCAGTCGAGCGCCCGCAGCGGCACACCGGCAGCCACGAGCCCGAACAATCCCAGCGCGATCTGCGCCGGGTGCCTGAAGAGGCGTTCGAAGCGGCTGAGCGGGTCGTGTGCGGCCGCCGGCGCGTCAACGAAGAAGCCGGGATCGCGGCGCCCGTGTGGAACGAACGGAAGAACCGGCAGGAGTGCGAACGCGGGCTCCAGTCCGCCGAAATAGAGGGCACACCAGGAGAATCCGCCAGCGCCGACGAGATACGGCCAGAGGCTGCGAACACGCAGTTGTCGCAGCATGACGGCGAGGATCACGGCCAGAGCCATCAAGGCAGCGGCGACCGCCGGGGACACTGCCGCCTCAGTGCTCGTGGCGGCGAGTGCGACGAGCCCCAGGCAGTTCGCGCAGATCGCCAGGAGCACGAAGAAGGGCACGGCGGCGTGACGCCCGAAGATCAGGCGTGCCGCGAAATAGCCAAAGGCGACATCGGTCGCGAACACGGCCGGCCAGCCTTGCAGCACGCGTCTCTCGTCGAACATCGGCACCAGCACCGCAAACAGCGCCAGCGGGACGAAGGTCAGACCCAGCGACGCCACGAAGGGGAGAGCGGCACGCCGCCACGGGTGCAGCACACCTCCGGGAATCGTCGCTTCAACGATCTCCTTCGCGACGAGGCCGAAGAAGAACACCATGGCCACGTCGTTGACGATGAACTGCAGCGACGCCGTGACGCGAAAATAACTTTCGGGCGCGGTATTGGCCCAGATCACCGCGATGGCGGCGCCGATGGGCAGCAGCAGGAGGTACTCCGCCGCGAAATGCCACAACCGCGGCATGCGAGCCTTGCTTGCAGAATGGGCTGCTTGAGCTCGCGGCACTCGAACGGAATGCATGGCCGGATGCACGTGCGCGTGTGCCGGCCTGGCAGCGTGAGGCGATCTGGTGGCCTGCATGATGGTCTCCCCGGCTTCAGCTGCCGATGCGTTCCGGAACGCGCCGGATCACGCCTGAATCCACGGTTCGGCCGGTACGCGAGACGACCTGAAAGTAGAGGTCGTCGCCGCCGATTTCCGCGGCGAGGAACGCCTGGTCCTGATCGAACCCCGCGGCGGTGGAGTCGGAGTACTCGAGCCCTCCCTTGCGCAGCTGCCCGCCTGAGCCGGTCACGAAGTAGTGAATGCCCTTCTGCGGTTTCAGGCGCTCGTAGACGTGATCGTGACCGGAGAAGACGACCTGCACGCGGTGTTTGAGCAGCAGCGGCTCGAGCAGCAGGCGCAGGTCGACGTTGGCGCCGTGGCGGCGGGCATTGCCGTAGAGCGGATGATGGAAAAAGGCGATTCGCCAGGGTTCCGTCGCCTGCTGCAGCACGGTGTCCGCCCACTCCAACTGCGGCGCGTCGAGCACGTTGGTGTCCAGCACGACGAAACGCACGCCCGGCCGCGCGAAGGTGTAGTACCGGCGGCCGTTCATGTTCAGCGGCGGATAGTTGATCGTGGACGACTGGTCGTCGTGGTTGCCGAGGGCGGCCTGGAAAGTCACCCCGGCGTCCAGCAGTGACCGGTAAGGACGGGCGAACTTCTGTTCGAGATCGGACGACCGCTGCGCCCCGTAGAAGTTGTCGCCGACCATCAGGACGAGGTCGTAGCGAAAGTGCTCGCGGAGGCGGGCCATCTGTTCGGCCAGTTCTGCCTGCTCGCGGCTGCCGGTTCCGTTGTCGCCGATCACCACGAGCTTCAGTGAGTCGGCGACGTTCGGCAGGTGCGCCGCCGCACGGGCGACCAGCAGGGAAGTCGCGAGGACAGCGCACGCAACGATCGAGAGTACGTGGCGCATGTCAGTGGTCAGAGCAACTGCACTGCCACTCGGAGACGCGCAACGACGCGCTGACGTGTGGATTCAAGCCGCCGCAGCGCGATGTGCTCACTGCGAAACTTTTCACGGGGCCGGGAAATTATTCGCGGCTGACTCGGTTAGCCGAGTGCCAAGGCGGCGATGGCGCCGCTGCCGTACGCGGCGACGGCGACGGCGAACCCGAGACACAACATTTCGATTCCGCCGCTCCACCAGCGGATGGTGGTGATGGCGGCCCTCGAGGCCCCGACCGCGAACAGGGTCGCGAGCGTCACCGCCGTCGAGACGGCGAACCGCACCTGGTCCGGTGCACTCGCCGCGTAGGGCAGGAGCGGCATGCAGCCGGCGACCACGAACGCCAGGAACGTTGCCAGGCCGTGCCGGGCGGGATGGCTCTCTTCCTCCGGCCGGTTCTCGGCCGCGAGCGCGCTTTCATGGGATCGGATGCTCAGGTAGTTGCCCACTCCCATGGAGAGGCCGTCGGCCAGCAGATTGGCGACGCCGACGATCAGGACCGCACGCGCGGAAAGGGCACCGCCGGTCACGCCAGCGACGACGGCGAAAGTGGTGATGACGCCGTCGTTGGCCCCATAAATGAGGTCACGAATGTAGTGACGGGTGGTGGCAACGAAGCCCTCGGGTTCGACGTGCAGGGACGGTCTCATTCAATGGCGATCCGCAACAAGCATTCCGGCGGCGCATCACCGGTTTGTCGCGGATGACTGAAGGGCCACACGCGACAGGTGTACGGGCGTGAAAGGTCGCGCTGATGCGGAAAATGTCACGGCGATCAGGATGGCACGCGCATCGAAGTCCCGGAATTATTCGTCCTGGTTACAGGCAAGGCGATTGCACAGTGGACTTCAAAGGAGCGGACATGGAGGGCGACCGGCCGTACGCGTTGGCTACCGAGCGGGAAATGGACTCGAATCTCGAAACCCGGATTCGCGCGGAGTTCGCGGAGATGCCCGGGTTGAAGCTGACGCTGCCGCAGGCATCGCGGTTGTTCAACGTCGAGCGCCTCCGCTGTGAGCGGATCCTCGAGGAACTCGTCACACACGGTGACCTGTCATCGTCTGGCGGCTCGTTCCAGAGATTTGGCGGCGACCGCGCTCATCCCGACAGGACCCATCAATACTGACGTCGCCTCCGGGGCGGACGCGGTTTCTGGAAGGGCACGTGCGTTGCAGTTATCCCTCGCATCACCAGGAGTCGTCCATGACCGTCCGGCCCTCGATTCTCTGCCCGATTGACTACTCCGACGCCTCGGCGGGAGCGCTCCGATACGCGGCGGCGATCGCCGAACACTTCATGACCCGTCTCATCGTGCTGACGGTGGAGGATCCACTGCTTACCGTTGCGATGGATCTCGGGACAGGCGTTCACTGGACGCGTGAGACCTCCGCGCGCGAAATGAAGAAGTTCGTGAGCGGTGTCTTTGGCGACAACCAGGCAACGCTGGCCAGGTGTGAGCACGAGGTCGCCGTCGGCAAGCCGCCGGTCGAAATCCTGCGGGTCGCGCGTGAACAATCGTGCGATCTGATCGTGATGAGCTCGCACGGGCTGACAGGTGCGCGCAAGCTGTTCTTCGGATCGACCACTGAGCGGGTCCTGCGCGAGACCACGGTGCCGGTCCTCATCACGCCTCCCGTGAACCCAGGGCCCGTCCACGTTGAAGGGGCCAGACGGCTGGTCGGTCGGATTGTCGTCCCGGTCGATCTGTCGGCGGCGTCACTTCACCAGACGCGTGTGGCCACCGGGCTGGCGGAGGCGCTGCACCTGCCGCTCGTGCTGGTGCACGTCATCGAGCCGGTCAAGAGCGCCTTGCTCTCGCGGCTGCACCTGGCGGGGCTCGATTCCAATCGACGGGCGGTCGCCGAGGAAGGCCTCGATCAACTCGTCGAGACCATCCCCGCGCATCTTCGACCGGAAGCGCTGGTCGTGTTCGGCGATCCCGCCGAAGAGGCGGCCAAGGTGGTGCGCGATCGTCGTGCGGGCCTGGTCGTGATGGGCCTGCACGGCTCGCCGGTGCTGGGGCCGCGCATGGGGTCGGTCACCTACCGGATGTTGTGCCTGTCACCAACCCTGGTCCTCGCGCTTCCGCCGGCGGCGCTGGCGGCGGTCGAGGATGCTCAGGCGGTAGACTCTCAGGTCGTTCCGGCGCTGGCGCCTGCGGAAGCGCTTGTCGATGTTTCTCAACAACCCGCAGCCCGTGGGATCGTGACCTCCGCGATCGTTCCGCCGCCCTCACGGTCGCGCAGTTCCACGGTGCCGTCCTGAAGCTCCATGAGTCGCTTGACGATCGCCAGCCCGAGCCCGGTTCCGTTCACGCGGGTCGTGAAGAACGGTTCGAAGATGCGGTCCCGGATCTCCGCGGGAATCCCGGGGCCGCGATCGTAGACCCCAATGTTGCAGGCGTTGCCGCTCGTGGCAACGAGAACCTCGACTTTCCCCCCGGGTGCCACCTGGCAGGCATTCAGTGTCAGATTCAGCAGTGCTGCGCGAAGCATGTCCGGGTCCGCGGTGGCCTTGACGCTGTCACCACACACCGGAATCGACCCCTCGGGCCGGCCGGTGCTGATCTGCGCGCTGGTCACGACGTCCCGTAAAAGCGTCTTGAGATCGACCGCCTGCCGGCGCGGAGGCTTCGGACGCGCATACAGCAGGAGATCTTCGAGCTTGTCATTCAGGCCGTCGATGCGCTGAATCATGGCCGCGATCGCGCTGCGGTCGCGCGGCTCGGACACCCGGCGATCGATCACCTGCAGTGTGGCTCGAAGGCCGGCCAGCGGGTTGCGGACCTCGTGAGCGACCACGGCCGCCAGCTGGCCGAGCTGCGCCAGCGCGGCCTGCTCCCTGAGCCGCGCCTCGACCTGTTTGCGCGCCGTGATGTCGTAGCGAATCGCGAGGTACTGACGCGGCTTCCCGTTGCCGTCCAGGAATGGCACGATCGTCGTATCGACCCAGTAGAAGGATCCGTCCTTCGCGCGGTTCCGGATCTCACCCCTCCACACCTTGCCGTGCGCGATCGTTCGCCACAGATCCTGGATGAACTCCGGCGGATGGTAGCCGGAGTTCACGATGCGGTGATCCTGGCCAATCAACTCTTCCCGTGAGTACTGCGAGATCTCGCAGAACTTGTCGTTGGCATAGGTGATGAGGCCCCGATGATCCGTGGCGGCAACGATCGCCGCCTGATCGAGGGCGTACCGGATCTCGTCCAGGCTTCTGAGAGAGAGGGACATCGGTTGAGACGTTGTCTGATCCATCGGCGATCACCGCATCGACGCGGTCAGTCCGAACTTCTCGATCCGATAGCGGATCTGATCACGGTTCAGCCCGAGGAACGTGCCCGCCTTCGTCTGATTGCCGCCACTCCGCTTCAGCGCCTGGATCACCAGGCTTCGCTCCAGCTTCTCGAGATCGACGCCGGTGGCCGGCAGCTCGAAGTCGTCCCCCGTACTGACGGCATTGGACGTCACGGTGAAGTCCCGTGCATCGAGGCGTTCACCGTCTGACAGCAGCATCGCGCGCTCGATCACGTTGCGAAGCTCCCGCACGTTGCCGGGCCAGCCATATCCCTGCAGGAGCGCATGCGCGGCGGGCGTCGCGCCCTGCACACGCTTCCGGAACTCCGTGTTGAACGCGTCGATGAAGTACTCGGCCAGCACCGAGATATCTTCGGGGTGGGCCCGCAACGGCGGCATTTCGATCGGCAGCACGTTCAGACGGAAGAACAGATCCGAGCGGAACCGGTGTTTGCCGACCTCCTCCTCGAGGTGGCGGTTCGTGGCGGCGATCACTCGGACGTCGACCCGGATGTCGTGCGATCCGCCAACGCGCCTGAAGCTCTTGTCTTCCAGGAACCGCAGCAGCTTGGCCTGGAGGCCCGGCGTCATCTCGCCGATCTCGTCCAGGAACACGGTTCCGCCGTCCGCCATTTCCAGCAGGCCCTTCTTCTGCAGCCGTGCGTCGGTGAACGCGCCGCGCTCGTGACCGAACAACTCGCTCTCCAGAAGCTGCTCGGGAAGCGCCGAGCACGTGATGTTCATGAACGGCTTCGACGCACGGTGGCTCGCGTAATGAATGATCTTGGCGACGAGGTCCTTGCCCGTGCCGCTCTCGCCGGTCAGCAGGACTGTCGACGCGGGGCTTGCCGCAACGCGGGCGATCAACGAGCGCAAGGCCTTGATCGCCGCGGACTCGCCGACGAGGCGCTGAAGGCTGTACGGCTTCGCTGCATCGGTGTGGTACTGCCGCACCTCGCGACGAAGCCGCGTCGTTTCCAGCGCCCGCTCGACGGTTGCCGACACATCGTCGAGGTTGAAGGGCTTGTTGGCGAAGTGATACGCCCCGTGCTTCATGGCTTCGACCGCCGTCTCCACGCTGGCGTAAGCGGTCAACAGGATGACGAGGATGTCCTGGTCGAACTCCTTGATCTTTCGAAGCACGCTGAGGCCGTCGGTGTCCGGCAGCCGGTAGTCCAGCAGCACCAGGTCAACCCCTTCCGGGAGCTTCTCGAGCGCGCCCTGACCGTCCTCCGCTTCCAGGACCTCATACCCTTCGGACTGCAGGCGCTCGGTCAGGGACCATCGAATCAGGGCTTCGTCATCGACGACGAGAATGGTGGCTTTTGGCATGTGCGTTCCAGGATGGCTCCAACCGCGGAGGCCAGGGTGCACCGGTGGTGCCGGGGCTGACGCCTCAGATTACGCCTGATTTTGCGAGAAGAGGTAGACGTCGATGGGGAATTTTCCCCGCGGCGGGGAAAATTCCCCAGCAGTCGCACGAGCGACGCGAGTCTCGAGCCGTGTTTTTCTGGTAAGGAACGCCTGACGATCTGGTCGCGGATCTTTAAGGATGGCCCCGCCCGTCACCGGTGACAACGAAAATCTCCCAGCCAACTCAGCCTTGAGTTGTCGACTGAGAGTGAGGACCCCACGGCGGGCAGCGGCGTGTCAGGAAGCCTTTGCCGGGTAGCCCGGGGGGCCGACCCGCGCCCCCGACGAGATCCTGGCGTCGTTCAACCGATATCGCTGCTCACTGTCGCACGTCAACGTGCCCTCCTGCATCAGCGCCCCCAGCACTCTTTGACACACGTCGGATCTCAGATCGAACAGGCGCTGGGCTTGTCCGCCGGTCAACCGGAGGCAGGGCATCTCATGGAATTCGGCAGTGACACGTGTAAGGAGCGCGTCGCGTGTAGGCTGATGACGGCGTTCGCGAATCGCCGTCGAAAAGGATAGCGTGGGCATTTCGTTCCCTTTCACTACGAGCTGCCCGTCGGCACAGCTTCTGCGGTCGAAATTTGCGATTGAGGACACGATACTCCCGCGCATCCGCTTCGTCGACTGGAAAATTTTCCCGCGGGCGGATTACGGGGTGCTGACGTCGACGGGCACGGCGCCGAGGACGCGGGTCAGTTCCGCCGGAGCAATCTGCACCAGCAGCCCGCGCCTGCCGCCATTGACGTAAATGGTCTCCAGCGCCAG
>Ga0114129_10001204_pt1 | contig 34336 bp, 24 predicted proteins | sample RhiMetdeltSRZDD1_FD_80071 | JGI IMG/M metagenome (GOLD analysis project Ga0114129, IMG submission 80071) | Populus rhizosphere microbial communities from Tennessee, USA - Rhizosphere MetaG P. deltoides SRZDD1 (version 2) (version 2) | ecosystem: Host-associated > Plants > Roots > Rhizosphere >...
ACCATCTGGCAGATGACCCTGCTCTGGGGCATTTGCGTGGGCACCGGCACCGGCGTGACCGCCATGGTGCTCGCCGCGACGGTGACGACGCGCTGGTTCGAGACGCGCCGGGGCGTCGTGCTCGGCGTGCTCTCGGCGGCGAACGCGACGGGGCAGTTGGTTTTTCTACCGATCCTCGCGCGCATGATCGCATTACACGGCTGGCGCTCGGCCGTGTGGATTGTCTCCGGTGCGGCGGCTCTGGTCTTCGTCGTCGTCCTGATCTTCATGCGGGATCGCCCGGAAGACGTCGGCCTTCGACCGTACGGGCAGCCACCTGATGCGCCTGCGCAACCCCCATCACGCACATTGCCGCCGCTCGCTGCATTGCGCCTCGCGCTGCGATCTCCCGCGTTCTGGGCGCTCGGCGGCACGTTCTTCGTGTGTGGGGCGAGCACGAACGGTCTGATCGGCACACATCTGATCGCCGCGTGCCATGACGTCGGCATTCCGGAAGTTCAATCGGCACAGCTTCTGGCAATGATGGGCATCTTCGATATCGTCGGGACGACCGCATCAGGATGGCTGACGGATCGCTTCTCCGCGCGCTACTTGTTGTTCGGTTACTACACGCTGCGCGGCTTGTCCCTGCTGTGGCTCCCCCACACGCTGCAGGCGGATCCTGCGGCGTTGAATATCTTCGCGGTGTTTTACGGTCTCGACTGGATTGCAACGGTGCCGCCGACCGTACGCCTGACGACCGAGTCCTTCGGTAAGGAGAACACGGCGGTGATCTACGGCTGGATCGGGGCATGCCATCAGATCGGCGCGTCGCTCGCGGCGTTCGGCGCCGGTGCGATCCGCACCAACCTCGGCGCGTATCAACTCGCGTTCTGGATCGCAGGCGTGTTGTGCGTACTGGCGGGTCTGGTGTTCGTGACCGTTGGCAAGTTGGCGTTTCGTCCGGCTCGGCTCACCGAAGCGCTGGCGTAGTTATCAGCCCTCGCTTCAGTCTGGTCCGCGAAGAGCGAATCAACTTCTCGATCGACGACGTCGCGGACGAGGCGATCTGTCGTCACAAAGAAGACTTCGTCCGTCAACTTCGGGCGACCTGGCTCCCTTCGGAATCGATAGGTCGCATCCACGAATGCAGCATGAATTCTGATTGCGTACGCGCGAGGCAATGGTGGATCCAGCGTAAGATGCTGAATCTGAAGAGTTCTCGTCGTTGTCCATGCTGACAAGATCTGGGCATTGGTGGAATATTGAACAATTCGGGAAAACGTTCTCCGGCGCCGGCCCCCGAGGTTGGTTGAAAACGGGGATCGATGTGATTGAGCAGGAGCACGTGACCAAAGAGCTGCAGCGTCCGCAGGTGTATTTTGCCGAGGCGGAAAGGCTCAGCCATACAGGCAGCTTTGGGTGGAACGTTTCCACCGACGAGCACTTCTGGTCCGACGAGACCTTCCGTATTTTTGAATTCGACCCGACTGCGCCAGTGGGCTTGCCAATGATTTTGGAGCGTGTTCACCCGCAGGATATGCCTTCGGTGGACGCGGCTATAGCCGCTGCCAACAGGGCTGAAGGAATCAACCTCGAGTTTCGTCTGCTGATGCCAGACGCGAGGATCAAATACCTGCACCTGGTCGGAAAAGCAGAGAGAGGTGAAACCGGCATCATCGAGATCATCGGCGCGGTAATGGATGTCACTGCTCGAAAGCTGACCGAAATCGAACTTCGGCGGAGCAAGGCGCATTTGGCAGATGCGCAGCGACTCAGTCGAACCGGTAGTGTCGGAATGGAAGTAAGTACGAAGCGGATATTCTGGTCGGATGAAGCGGCTCGGATTTACGGGTACCCTCCCGCGACGGAACCAACGCCAGACTTGATACTGCAGCGATCTCATCCCGACGATGTGGGCCCTCTCGCAGACGTTCTCGGGCGTGCAGCGCAGGGCGGACATGAGTTCGACTGGCAGCATCGGTTGCTGATGCCGGACGGTTCGATAAAGCATCTCCATGATCTTGCGCATTCCGTTAGGGACGAGACTGGCAACGAAGAAATCGTCGGCGCGATCATGGATGTCACGGAGCGCAAAGTCTGGGAACAAGCTATCCGGAGAAGCGAGGCTTATCTCGCCGAGGCCCAAAAACTCAGTCATACCGGCAGCTTTGGTTGGAACCCGGATACAGGACAGATCGTCTGGTCAGACGAGACCTATCGCATTTTCGAATACGACCGCACGGAGAAACCAAACCTCGACATGGTGCTCGAGCGCATACATCCCCAGGACAAGGCGCTTGCACAACAGATCGTCGACCACGTATCCACGAGCGGCTCAGACTTCGAACACGAATGTCGTCTGCTGATGCCGAGCGGTGCGGTTAAAGACCTCCACGTACGAGCCCACACTCTTCACGATTCGTCCGGCAACATCGAGTTTGTTGGGGCGGTCACCGACATCACCGAGCGCAAGGCCAACGAAGAAAAGATTCGACAGCAGGAAATTGAGCTCCGCCAGATTTTGGATTTCACGCCTCAACTGATTTCGGTATATGGCCCCAGTCGTGAGCGTCTCTATGTGAACCGCATTGCGCTTGATTACCTCGGGCTTACCCTTGAAGAGTGGCTCCAGACCCCAGTTCGCGGCGCATTCATTCATCCAGATGACCGGGCACGAGAGGACGATTATTTCGACCGAGGTCTTTATGAACAGCCTGCCTTCGAGTTGGAATTGCGGCTGCGCAAGGCTGATGGAAGTTATCGCTGGTTTCTGGCTCGGTACAACCCGGTTCTCGACGCCAAAGGACACGTTGTTCGTTGGTATGTTGCGTGTGCCGATATCGAGGATCGCAAAAGGGCTGAAGAGAGACTGCAACAGGAAAACGTCGCCCTACGCGAAGAAGTCGACGCAGCCTCGATGTTTGAAGAGATTGTTGGGAGGTCTCGCGCTTTACAAACGGTGCTCTCCAGCGTCTCCAAAGTTGCGCCAAGCGATTCTACGGTTCTCGTCACAGGTGAGACAGGAACGGGCAAGGAACTCGTCGCACGAGCGATTCACCGCCGGTCTCGGCGTGCTTCACGAGCCTTTGTGGCCGTGAACTGCGCGGCGATTCCGCGCGACTTGATCGCCTCGGAGCTCTTCGGTCATGAGAAGGGAGCGTTCACCGGAGCCATCCAACGGCGGCTTGGTCGGTTCGAACTGGCAAACGGCGGAACGATCTTCCTCGACGAGGTTGGCGAACTGTCATCTGACACACAAGTGGCGCTGCTGCGAGTGCTCCAGGAGCATGAATTCGAGCGCGTCGGCGGACGAGAGCGGATCCAGGTCGATGTTCGGGTCATCGCTGCCACCAATCGTGATTTGACGGCGGCGGTGGCGGACGGCACGTTTCGCCAGGATCTCTTTTATCGACTCAACGTGTTTCCCCTCGAGATGCCTCCGTTGCGGGAACGGCAGGAAGACGTTCCCGTGCTGGTGGAGTACTTCATCGGTCGCTACGCCCGCAAGGCGGGTAAGACGTTCAGGCGGGTCAGCAAGCGGACACTCGACCGTCTACAGTCCTATCCATGGCCCGGGAACGTGCGTGAGCTGCAAAACGTCATCGAGCGGTCGGTGATCGTGTCCGATACTGACGAATTCACGATCGACGAGAGCTGGCTGTCGGCGGCTCCCCAGCTCCAAAGCCGGCTCGGCTTGTCAGGTGCGCTGGCGGTGCACGAGAAGGCGATTATCGAGGATGCCCTGCGCGCCAGCGACGGACGCGTGTTCGGGCCATCGGGAGCGGCGGCCCGCCTCGGGATCCCGCGTTCGACGCTGGAATGGAAGATTCGGGCGCTGAAAATCAACAAGAATCGCTTTCGGGTGCGGGCTCCGAAGCGTCGGTAACAACGTACACCTCATAGCCGTCGCCCATCGCATGGATGCCTGGCATTGCAAGACACATCTCCGACCAGAGCGCGGCGATCACGAGTTTGTTCCGACCCGTTTTTTTCACCGCGTCGACAACTCTCTTGTCCTCCCACGCATTGATAAAGGTGCGATTGATCGGTGGCTGATTTGGAAAGACACCCTGAACGCGCTCGGGCTGCTCGAACGCCGCGAAATGACCGCCTTACGCCGTTCGCGCGGGTAACGCGCCCGCGGAAGGAGCCCTGCACGGCCCGATCGATATCCAGGGTTATCCCATCCGGCTGGTGAACTGGTTCTGGTCGAAATAGTCGCGCCAGGCCTTGATCTTGCCGTCACTGACCTCGAAGGTTCCCATGACCTGCAGATCGAACGACTTGTTAGGGAGCTTGAAGACGTCCACCCGCTCGGTCATCACGACCGGACCATTGGCTGCGATGTTGAGGACGCGGAACTCGATGCTCTCGATGCCTGGCGCGCCCGGGCGGATGAACGAGGCGATCGTGTTCGCGATGGCCTCCCTCCCGATGACCGGCGCTAGCGGGATATTGTGGTAGACCGCGTCGTCGGTGAAAAATGCGGCCAGCTCGGCGGCCGCGATATTGTCGGACCACGCCGCGCAGAACCTGCGTACTACCTCCATTGGGGTCTCCATCTGGCTCCTCCTGCGGTCGATCTTGATGGCACTCCACCGGACACCGATCAACACCAGCCCCGTCGCTGACACGATTGCGGCACCACCAACCGCATACAAAGCGTTACGGCGCGTCATCTTTATCCATGAGTCGCTCCGGAACTCTACGGCCGCTCAGACTTTGCGAAGCTTGAACACCAGCAGCGTACCGGCCTTCGGAACCATTGTTGTCGTCCCTTGTATCTTATCGATCCCGTTCTGAACGCCCTGCGCATCAAGTCCCCAACCAGCCGTGACGGCGATGTACTGCTCGCCATCGACTTCAAAGGACGTGGGAATACCGATCACGCCGGAGGGCGCAGGAAAGGTCCACAGTTGATCTCCGGTGCGTGCGTTGAACGCTCTGAACTGCCGGTCGGGCGTTCCACCCGCGAAGACCAGATCTCCGCCTGTCACGAGAAGCGGCGCCCAAAGGATCGTTTTGAAGTTGTGCTGCCAGACGCGCCTGCCCGTATTCAGGTCCCAAGCTTGTAGTTCGCCAAGATGATCGGCGGCACCCGACCCGGTGCGAATAGACCCGAAAATGCTTTCCACCTCGTATCCAACATAGAATCCGCGGGCGTCTGGGTTCGGGACGACACCCTTCGGGAGAAAGCCACAAAGGTTGTTGTTCGCAGGGACGTAGAGCAGCTTGGTCTGAGGACTCCATGCCTCAGGTGGCCAGTCCTTGCCGCCGCCGATGCTCGGGCAGAATGCGCCGTCTTGCGTGGCACCAGGACGCTTGGATTCATCGATGACAGGTCTCCCTGTCTTCGAGTCAATCGATGTGAACACGTTGTTATTCGAGAACGGAAAGCCGTGGAGAAACGTCAGCTGTCCCTGAGCGCGATCCAGAATCCAGAGGTATCCATTGCGTCCGGCATGCGTCGCCGTCTTGACCAGCTTTCCGTCGATCTCCGTGTCGATCAGCAGCGGTGCCGAGACTTCATCCCAGTCCCACGAATCATGCGGCGTGTACTGGTGATAGCTCTTCAATCGGCCGGTGTCGATATCGAGTGCCAGCGTCGAGTTTGTATAGAGGTTGTCGCCCGGCCGATTGTCCGCAACCCACGGCGCCGGATTTCCAGTGCCCCAGTAGGTGGTGTTCGATGCAGGATCAAACACGCCGGTGATCCAGATAGAGCCACCTCCGCGCTTGTACGTGTCGCCTTTCCAGGTTGCCCCGCCTGGCTCGTCAGGCGCTGGCACCGTGTACGTGCGCCAGATTCGCGTACCGGTGTCGGCATCGAACGCACTCACCGAGCCTCGGACGCCAAGTTCTCCGCCGGAGTAACCAACGAGGATTTTGCCTCGCCCCGCGAGCGGCGCCAGCGTCGCGTAGCAGCCGGCCGTGTAGTCATCGATTGGGACCGACCAGTCTTCGTTTCCTGTGGCAGCATCCAGCGCGAGGAGTTGGCAATCTGTCGTCGCCATGAAAACCCGATTCCCGTACAGCGCAACGCCGCGATTGGTCGGGTGCAGTTGAAACAGGCCATCGGGATACTTCTTCACATACCGCCACAGCTGCGTACCCGTCTTGGCATCGAGCGCGATAACGTTGTTTCCGGGTGTGGTGATGAACATCCGTCCGCGGTTCACGATGGGTGTCGTTTCATGCGCCTCGATCAGATCAGTACTGAGCGACCAGGCGAGGGATAGCTTCTCTACGTTGCTCGTGTTGATTTGTCGCAGCGGACTGAAGCCAGAGCCGTCGTAGGTCCGCCGATACATCAACCAGTCACCCGCTTCCGGACGCTGGAGTCGTTCGTCCGTCACTGTTGCATACGTCGGCGACTCCACACGTAAGCCTTGTGCTGCGGCGAGTGCGATAGGCACGCTTAGCAAGAACTTCAGATAGGACACGGATGAACCTCACTCAGTGTTTTCTTTGATCAATGGAACGGCGTAAATTCGAAAAGGCAATACCGTGACACAAGGCAATTGCCGGTCCAGCGTAAGATGCTGAATCCAAAGAGATCTCACCGTTCGCACCCTGCCAAGATCTGGTCAATGGTGGAACGTTGGACAACTCAGGTAAGGCCAGCGTGGGGCTCGAGCAAGACACCGAAAGTCCGGTCGAACTGAGGGCTCCACGAGCGGGGATTCGAGCGGTTGTCTGCCACCGCACGTGAAATCCGATCGCTTTCAATTGGACCGGTAGTTGCGTCACGTGCGATTGTGCCGTTGCTGAAAATTCAGCGGACGATGGGACGGACCGTGGTGTTTACCATCAGCGGTCGACTCGCTGCTGAGAACGTGAGCGAGCTGTGCCAACTGATCGACGTAGAACCGGCCGGTGCCGTCGTGGTGCTGGACCTCACAGATTTGGTCCTCGCCGATCGTGACGCTGTTGACTACCTGCGCGACTACGAAACCGGTGGTCGCATTGTGCTTCGCAACTGTCCAGCGTACGTCCGCGCCTGGATGACCGCAGAAGAGAGTCATTGACTCTTGAGCAGCCCACTGCCGGCGTCAGACTGCGTGACCGGAGGAGGTGGCGAACGTCACGTTGTTTCTGGCTCGGACGAGAGTTCCTACGTCAGGGGCATCGATATCGTCGTCGACGGCGGCATGAAAGTCCGGTGATCTTGCGCTCGGCTTCACTCGGTCACGTCGACGGAATACTCGCCGCCGTCGGTCATCGTGAATCGAAGTCGCGCCGCATTCGACGGCGCAACGATGTCCACGTACCAAACGCCGACGGATGTGCCTGTGCTCGTGGATAGATCGCGATCCTGCCAGTCTGTCGCCGTCCACGTCGCCTCGAATGGCTCGCCGGCAATGATGCGAAGTGTTCGTCCGCGCGCGATTGTCGCGAGCTTCCGGTTCGTGCTCCACACCTCGAGTGTCGAGCGCCGTCGCGGTCCTGCCGCGTATCGTGCGTGAACGGGTTCGATCGAATCAAACACCCGCCCATCATTTAACGATCGCACGAGTTTGATGTACTCCGCATGCGCCCACGCGAGCGGGACAGCCGCCGACGTCGGTCGTCCGAACCAGAGGAGTTTTTCTGGAATGGACGGTTGATCCCAGATCTGTTCCGGCAAAAGGCCGATCCCAATCGCGAATTTCTCGAGCGACTCGATCAGCGGACCTGGGTCGCGTCCAGCCGCCAGCTCGTAGTGCGCGCGCTCGCCGGTCAGCAGTGGCCACGGCCTGCCCACACCCCATCCGCGATACGTGGAACCATCGGCGCGCTGCCCATAGCCGTCATGGTTGTAGCGGCGCCAACACGGACCTGCCGGCGTGTCGATTTTCAACGCTGCATCGACGACGGCGACGGAATCGACGATGACGGGATCGTCAGGCCGGCGGATACCGTAGCGTATGAGTTCCAAGAAACCAGCGTCAACGATCTCCTTCGCGGGATAGGTGTAAGGACCACCGGGAGGCTGATTTGCGAGTACCAGGCTGCCGACATTTGGATCTTCGCGACCGTCGACGTTCGGATTGATTCGGATGTAGTGCCGATTGATGTCAGGAACGAGCGTGCCCTCGGTGGTGACGGTCCAGCCGTCGACATGCGACTCGAGAAAGTCTGCGTAGTCGAGGAGGAACGTCGAGGTCTCGGTATCACCGGCGCCGGCCAGGAGTGCCGCCGCACAGACGAGCGCCGCGATCTCGATCGCAAGCGTCGACGGCGAGAAGCCTCCGCTCTCCTCCCAGCGGTCCTGCGCGGTGGTCGGTCCTTCGCGAATCAAGAAGCCGCATGCCGCGCGCACCATCGGTATCGGATCGAACCCCGCAAGGGCTCGCGCCTGCTGCAGCCGCCACGCGAGTACGATCGGAAACGACACCTCGTCGAGCTGCACGCCGTTCCAAAATGCTTGGCCGTCGATCCAGAAATTCTGGTAGAAGCCGCCGTCCGCGCGCTGGGCAACCGCCAAATACACGAGCGATCGCAAGGGCGAGGTCGTATCGCCGGCCGCGAGCAGCGCAGTCGCGATCTGCACCAGATCGCGCGTCCACACGAGATGGTAACCGCTACTGTCTTCATCTCCGCGCGCAGTACCCCAGGGAATGCTGAGCGCTGCGATAAATGCGCCCGGGTAGCGCTTGTCCTCATGCGCGAGCAGCAGGTTGACGCTGCGTTGATAGAACGACCGGCGCGCCTGGTCGCGTTGCCCAGCGACGAGCGCGAAGCGTTTGCGAGTGCGATCCCACTCGTTGCGAAACCGTTCGACCGTGTCTGTGAACGGAACAACGAGCGACTGGAGGAGGTTGGTGATCGCACGGTGATGGGTATCGCCGAATGCGAGCCCGATCGTGAATTCGGTGCCGCGCGAGAGATCGATCTCGCCGGTGACTGCGATGTTCCCGTCCGAGACGACGTCGAACTCCCAGTCCATCGTGAAGTTGTCGTGCAAGTCGGTCCAGCCGTCGTTGACCGCGACGTATCCGCACGAACAGCGACGGAATCCCGTTGTGCATCCGAGCGCGGCCCAGGTACGTCCCTTCGACATCACGAAAATGCGTCCACCGCGGGTGTCGACCACATTGGCGTTGTTGTGCCAGCCGCCCGCTTCCAGGTGCGGCGCGCACAGCACGAACAGCTGCAGCGCTTGCGCATCCTCGGCGCTGACGTCGACATTCGTCCGCATCAACACGCAGTCTTGGTGGGGATGACTGATGACGGTTTTGCGAAGGCGGTACCGGCCGTTCTTGGCCTCGTTCACGATAGTGAAACCGAGCGAGGCCTCATCGACGCAGTCAATCCTCGACCGCGTGTTCCGTCGCTCGTCGTGAAAGAACGTGTGCCCGTCGGTGACCAGGAATTGCAGATCGCGGATCTGCGGCGTGTCAATCGTCGGATAGAAGATTTCCGTCAAGACGCCGGCGGCGACTGTGTACCACACGCGACTCGAGCTCGAGTAGGCAGTCCCCACCGCGTCTTTCGCTCCGCGCGTCCAACGCGGGGGGAGGCCCGGACCGCCGGGCGCGGCATTCTGAGCGGCGATGTGTCCCATGGGACTTGGCTCTTTGAAGCAAACGGCACTGCCAGGTTAGACGACTCTATGCCACACGAAGCACGATCTTGCCGTGTGACCTGCGTCCTGCCGCTCCCGGCCCACTGGGCGACATCCCATGAACCCCTGGCAGGTTCCCGGTAATGTCCCTCCAGGCCCGGGCCGCATCCTGGAGTGCGTACACGGTCGCGACGTCTGGTCGTATCGTCCTCTCTTCCAGCAGTCGCGCGATTCTGCCGAGCACGTCCGCTGACGGCGCGAGCCTCATCATCGCGCCCGACACGCGGTGCCTCGCGGCTTCTTCCGGCGATACGGGCTGGGTGGCGGAGACGAGATGGCCGCCTTCCTTCAACACGAGGAACGACCGCTTCTGTGCGTCGCCACCGACCAAGTCGAAGACCACATCGACCTTCTCCTGCAGAATCTTCTCGAACTGCGCCTCTCGATAATTGATAACCCGGCTGGCTCCGATGGAGTTGAGGTACGCCTCATCGACGCCGCTTGCCGTGGCAATGACGGTGGCACCGGCATGCGATGCCAATTGCACCGCATAGGCGCCCACAGCGCCGGCACCACCATGGATCAGGATCGTTTGTCCCTTTTCCAGATGACCGTGGGTAAAGATTCCCTGCCATGCAGTTTGGGACGCCACCGGCACCGACGCCGCTTCCTCGAAGGAGAGGTTGGATGGTTTCCTTGCGATGGCCGCCGGCTTGACAGCCAGATACTCCGCGTACGCGCCCATTCCGCTGGTACCGAACACGGCATCACCTGGCGCCCATACCGCAACGTCACTGCCAATCTGTTCGACGACCCCTGAAAACTCATGACCCGGTATCCACGGCAGGTCGATCGGGAGTATCTGTCTTACCGTTCCTGAGGCCTTAACAAGATCCAGATGATTGACGGCAGTACTCTTGATCTTGACCAAGACTTCGTCGCCTGTGATCGTCGGCGTCGGTACATCGTTGAACACCAACTGCCCGCCGTATTCCAACAATCTGATAGCTTTCATCTCAGCGCCCATTCGGTTGCGCGTGACGCCGTGCCCAGTCGGGGAGCTTCGTGAGCGCGCGGCCGAACTCGCGTTCCAGGCCAGGGATGTCGGCGCTGTAGCCGACGCGCTCGAACCACTCCACCATCAATGCCGTATCCCCGCTGTACTGCCGGACCTGTTCGATTGGGGTCTGCGCGAATGCGATCGGTCGACCCAGCGCCTCCCTCAGGATCTCCGCCGCCTCCAGCATTGTTCGTACGTCACCGGCGATATCGATCTCGCGGCGGTTCAAGGCCGCGGCGTCGGTGAACGCGCGCGCGCCGAACCAGCCGATGTCGTCCACCGCAATCATCTGCAGCTTCGTGCCCGGCCCGAGCGCTGAGGACAGCGTGTCGCCCTGGAGACTATAGGGCGCCAGGAGGTTCTCCATGAAGAACACCGGACGCAGGATCACATGCGATGGGAAGCGGAGGCTGCGCACGGTTTCCTCGATGCGCCACTTGTTGTCGAAGTGCGGGATGCCCGTTCGCTTGTGCGCGGATCCCACGGATGTGTAGACATAGTGTTCGACGCCGGCCTCGCGCGCCAGCGTCGCAAGACGCTTGCCTTGCGCCTCTTCTCGCTCGACGCCCGCTTCCCACGCGTTCTGCACGCCGAAGACGCCCCACGCGCCGGCCAACGCACGGCGCAGCGTCGCCTCGTCATCGAGATCGCCTTTGACGACGTCAACGCCGTGTTGCGCCAGCGCCGCCGCCCGCTCGCTTTCCGGCTTACGCGTCAAGCCGCGCAGACGGAACCCGCTGCTCCGCAGCGCCTGCGCGACCGCGCCGCCCTGATGGCCTGTGACTCCAGTGATGAGAATCGTTCGATCGTTCGTCATTGGCTCAACTTTCATCGGATGGCCGACGCTCGTGCGCAGGTCACGACGCCGTGCGCGACGACCGTGTACCGATCCCGCTCGACCTGGCGATCGCCCGGAGCTCGTCGCGCCGGGCCCATGCGACTGCCGAGGCAGCGACTAATAGCAGGAGCGGTGGGATCGGCGACTGCCCGAGGAACAGATTGGCTGTAGTCGCACCGATCATCGTCGGAATGAGCAGCATCGCCCCAAATGCTGCCACCGAAGGAATCAGCAGCATCACCGCCGCGCTCATTTCGATCGCACCGGTGACATACCTGAACCATTGTCCCCATCCGATCGCATCGAACAGCGCGACCATCGACGGCGCTCCAATCAGCTTGGAGCCACCCGAGAACAGGAACATCGCGGCGAGAGCAATCTGCGCGAGCCATAAAGCGATGCGCCCCGCGCGGCCTCTCCGCGAAGCCGGAGTGTTGCCGGTTGCGCGTCTTGCGCTGTCGTTGGCGATCATGAGTCCCTCCTGTCTCGTTCACGACTGCACGGCTGTTGCCAGCCGTGCGACAGCAGTAGCGAGGGGCGCGATCGCATTCGGGTGATGAAAAGTTGTTGCCCAACATTTCGCCAATGGCGAGATCTCGCCAGCAGACAACCAACGCGAGCGTCTATGAATTCAGGGCCTGCCGAAGGACCGGAAATTGCGTCATCGCGATACATGCAACAAACACACGACGACGCGTCCACACCTTTCATCTCGATACATCCGCTCGATGCTGAAGATGCGTTGGCGATGAAGCCGATGAGAGCTGCGGTGCGCGCCGCAAAAGGCGTGCGGTCGGACACGAGCAACGCACGCGTTCAGTTTGACGCCTTGATGGAACGCGTTCTGCCGCCTGGCGACGTCACATTCGAAACAGGCTCAGTGGGCGATATCCCGGGCCTCTGGGTTCATCCTGCGTCGAGTCGATCCGGCGAAGCGATTCTGCATTTGCACGGCGGGTGGTTCAACTTCGGAAGTGCCAAGGCATATCGCCACCTTGTCGGACACATCGCCGCGCGAGCCGGCGCGAGCGCATTTGTCCCGGACTATCGGCTGGCTCCGGAGCATCCGTTTCCCGCAGCGGTTGACGACGCGATGGCGTGTTACCGGGGGATCGATGAGAGCGGGATACGTCGGATTGCGATCACCGGAGACTCGGCCGGCGGAAATCTCGCGTTGGTGCTTGCCTCGTGCGTCACCGCCACACCGGTTTCCGCCAAGACCACTCTTGTTGGAGCAGCTGCCGTGTCACCGGTCACTGATCTGACGCTTTCCGGCCGCACGTACGAGACACGTGCCGACGCCGATCCGTTGTTCACCCGGCCACAGGTAGCCGAATTGGTGCGTTCCTACTTGGCGCGCGCCGACGCAAACGATCCCCTGGCTTCGCCACTCCAGGGACGTTTCTCAGGGTTGCCTCCTATCCGCGTTCATGTCGGCGACGACGAAGTGCTGCTCGATGACTCGCGACGATACGTCGAGTGTGCTGCGGCCGCTGGCGTCGATGCCCGGCTCGAGGTGTGGATGGGAATGTTCCATGGCTTCGTCGGCAGCATCGGAACGATCAAGGCAGCCACACTCGCACTCGATGCTATCGGCAGGTTCCTCATTGAGAGGCTACAACTCCGAAGCACAACATGACACGTCGACACATCCTCGGAACCGCGTTCCTGCTCGGGTCGCCATTACTCTCATTTGTCGCCTGCACTCGGCCGAGCGCGGCACCCCCGGTGGCGCCGCCGCCGGCGGTCGCCGTCGTCGACGTCGTCGAGCGCGATGTGCCGCTGATCAGCGAATGGGTCGCGACGCTGGATGGGTACGTCAACGCGCAGATACGTCCGGAGGTCACGGGGTACTTGATTCAGCGCGCGTATCAGGAGGGCGCCCACGTTCGGAAGGGGCAAGTGCTCTTCGAAATCGATCCGCGGCCGTTCGAGGCCGCGGTGAGTCAGGCGAAGGCGCAGCTCGCGCAGGCGGAAGCCCAGCTCGCGCGAGCCAACCGCGACGTCGAACGCGATACACCATTGGCGGCGCAGAAAGCGATCGCGCAAAGCCAGCTCGATACCGAGATCCACGCGCAGCTCGCGAATCGCGCAGCGGTCGATGCCGCCAGGGCGGCGCTCGAGACCGCGGAGTTGAACCTCGAGTTTACGCACGTGCGATCGCTCGTCGACGGCGTCGCCGCAATCGCAACCGCGCAGATTGGCGATCTTGTCGGGCCGACGACGCTGCTGACGACAGTGTCGCAAATCCAACCGATCAAGGCCTACTTTCCCGTCAGCGAGCAAGAATACCTGGCGATGGCGGATCGCATCCGGCACGGCGAGCAGCCATGGGAGCTGAATCCTGGACCGGTGTTGGTGCTGATCGATGGGACAACGCGCGACCACGGCGTGTACCTCGCGGCAGATCGTGACGTCGATCCGAAGACCGGTACGATTCGGCTCGCGATGACATTCCCCAACGCGACGGACGTTCTCCGGCCCGGGCAATTTGGGCGCGTGCGCGCGGTCACGAGCACGTTGCACCACTCCCTGGTGCTTCCCCAGCGCGCGATCACTGACTTACAAGGTCAATACCAAGTGCGGGTCGTCGCTCGCGACAACACAGTCGCCGTGCGGGCTATTACTGTGGGCGACCGTGTCGGTGATGAATGGGTGGTCACGAGTGGACTGACAGCCGGCGAACGCGTGGCGGTCGACGGCGCGCAGTTCCTGCCTAATGGAACGGTCGTGGCGCCCAGACCCTTCTCGCCTCCGAAGCAGAAGTAGCCGTGGCGAAATTCTTCATCGCGCGGCCGATTGTCGCGATCGTTATCTCGATTGTCACGGTGATCGTCGGCCTGGTGGCAATCACGGGACTGCCGCTGGCGCAATTCCCGAACATCGTGCCGCCGCAGATTCAGATCAGCACGACCTTCCGCGGCGCGGACGCACTCACGAACGAGCAGTCGGTCGCGACGCCGCTCGAACAGCAGATCAACGGGGTCGACGACATGCTCTACCTGCAGTCGACCAATGCCAACGATGGCACGACGCAGGTCTCCGTCAGCTTCGACGTCGACACCGATCCAAATACCGACCAGGTGCTCGTGCAGAACCGCGTCGCGCAGGCGCAGCCGAACCTTCCGACCGACGTCAATACATTCGGCGTGACGATTCGCCAGACGACAGGGCTGCCGATGATGGCCGTGGCGCTGTATTCGCCGCATCACACGTACGACCAGCTGTTTCTGAGCAATTACGCGAACATCAATATCTCCGACGCGCTGCTGCGTATTCCCGGTGTCGGCCAGGTGCAGATCTTCGGCGCGCCCGACTACGCGATGCGCATCTGGGTGAAGCCGGATCTCATGACGAGGCTTGGTCTGACGATCCCGGATCTGTCGAAGGCCATCCAGCAGCAGAGCACCGTCAATCCCGCGGGCCAGGTGGGGGCCGAACCGGCGCCCGCGGGCAAAGACCTGACGTTCACGGTTCGCACGCAGGGTCGCCTCGCGACGGCACAGGATTTCGAGTCGATCGTCGTACGCGCCAACGCGGACGGATCGATGGTGCGGCTGCGCGACGTCGCGCGGGCCGAGCTGGGCGGCGTCAGCTACCAGGCCAGCGCACGCATAAACGGAGAGCCGACGGCCGTGTTCGGCATCTTCCAGACGCCTGGGTCCAATGGCCTCGCGGTCGCCGCGCAGGTCAAGACGACGCTCGCCGAGTTGAAGCAGCGTTTCCCCAACGATCTCGAATATTCAATCGCAGTGGATACGACGCTGCCGGTCGTGGAAGGCATTCGGGAGATTCTGATCACGCTCGGAATTGCACTCGCGCTGGTGCTGCTCGTCGTTTACCTGTTCCTCCAGAACTGGCGCGCGACACTCATTCCGCTCATCGCGATCCCCGTCTCGCTCGTCGGTACGTTCGCAGCGTTTCCGGTCCTCGGCTTCTCGATCAACACCCTGTCGCTCTTCGGCCTGGTCCTGGCAATCGGCCTCGTCGTTGATGATGCGATCGTGGTGGTCGAGGCGGTGGAGCGGAACATCGAGCAGGGAATGGCGCCGCGTGACGCGACGGCCCGAGCGATGGACGCCGTCTCCGGCCCGGTCGTCAGCATCGCGCTGATTCTTGCGTCAGTGTTCATTCCCGTCGGGTTCATGAGCGGGGTCGAGGGACAGCTGAACAAGCAGTTCGCGATCACGATTGCGGTATCAGTGTTGATTTCGGCGTTCAACGCGCTGACGCTCTCGCCCGCACTATCGGCGCTGCTCCTGCGCCCCCGCACCCTGTCGCGCGGCCCACTCGCGCGGTTCTTCGGCGTCTTCAACCGCTGGTTCGAGCGAGCCACGCACGGATATGTCAACGTGAGCCACGCGCTGATCCGGAAAGCGGCGATCGCCGTCGCGCTGCTGCTCGCCTTCATCGCGCTCGATGCCGCGCTGGGTCGGCGCCTGCCGACCAGCTTCCTGCCGGAGGAAGACTACGGTTACTTCCTCCTGAACGTGCAGCTCCCGCCGGCCGCATCGCTGGAGCGCACCGACGCGGTGGCGCGCAAAATCGAGAAGATTCTGAGCGAGACACCTGGCATTCAGGACACGGCCACGATCACAGGATTCAACTTCATCACGCGAGTAGCGGCCAGCTACAACGCCTTCTACTTCGTGTCGCTGAAGCCGTGGCGCGAGCGCGAACCACCGGAGCTCGAGGCGAGAGCGCTCGTCGACCGCGTCAACGGCCGCCTGAGGAACGAGGTGACAGACGCCTTCGCGTTCGCGTTCATGCCGCCGGCGGTACCCGGTCTGGGCAACGCCGGTGGCTTCTCGATGTGGCTGCAGGATCGGAGCGGCGGCGACATTGCGCTCCTCGATCAGAACCTGCAAGAGTTCCTCGCGGCGGCACGCAAACGTCCTGAGCTGACGGGCGTCGTGTCGCTGTTCAGCGCGTCGGTACCGCAAATTTACGCCGAGGTCGATCGCGACAAAGTACTGAAGCAGCAAATCGCGGTCGGAGACGTCTATCAGACGTTGCAGACGTTCCTCGGCGGCCTCTACGTGAACCAGTTCAACCGGTTTGGGAAACAGTGGCGCGTGTTTCTGCAGGCCGAAGGCGACGCGCGGCTTGGCGCGAGCGACATCGGCCGCTTCTACGTTCGAAATAGCGACGGCACGATGGTGCCGCTCTCGACGTTCGTCACGACCCGAGACATCCATGGGCCGGAGTTCACGAACCGCTTCAACCTGTTCCGCGCCGCACAGGTGATCGGCAACGCCGCGCCCGGCTACAGCTCCGGCCAGGCGATGGCGGCCCTCGAGCAGGTCGCGAAAGAGACGCTGCCGAGCGAGATGGGGTACGACTGGAGCGACCTGTCGTACCAGGAGCGGAAGCAGTCGGGCACGACCGTTCGGACGTTCGCTTTGTCGCTCGTGTTCGTGTTCCTGATTCTCGCGGCGTTGTACGAAAGCTGGTCGCTGCCCTTTTCAGTGCTCCTCTCGGTGCCGATCGCCATATTTGGCGCGTTCGTCGGACTGTATCTGCGTCGCTACGACCTCGACGTGTACGCGCAGATCGGGCTCGTGATGTTGATCGGCCTCTCGGCCAAGAACGCGATCCTCATCGTCGAGTTCGCGAAAGCGGAATACGAGAAGGGGCGGCCGCTCGTGGACGCCGCACTCGAGGGCGCGCGGCTGCGGCTCCGACCGATTCTGATGACGTCGTTCGCATTCATCCTCGGCTGCGTACCGCTGTGGATGGCGACGGGGTCGGGCGCCGCATCGCGACGGATCCTGGGGACCGCCGCGATCAGCGGCATGCTGACCGCCACAGCTGTCGCGATCTTCGTGATCCCCGTGCTCTTCGTCATCGTCGAACGGATCGCATCACGTTCGGCGGACCAGTCCGCGATGGCAATGCAGCCGAAGCCGACAGAAGGAGGCGCGTGATGCGCCGTGCAGCAGTCGCGTTGGCACTCGCGGCGTCGGCGTGCACGGTGGGACCGAACTACAAGCGGCCCGTCGCGAACTTGCCAGACACGTATCGCGGCGCCGCACCGACCGGCACACCTGCTGGCGACCAGTCGTCGCTCGGCGATCAGAGATGGTGGGAGCTATTTCAAGATGAACAGCTGCAAGAGCTGATTCGGGCGGCGCTGCGCCAGAACTTCGACCTGCGCATCGCCGCCGTGCGGGTCGCGGAGGCGCGGGCACAGCTGGGGATCACGCGCGCCGATCAGTTTCCACGAGTGGACGGGTCGGCCCTTGCCGAGCGCGAGCGCGTTTCCGCCTCGCCAGCGCCGTTTCCTTTGCGCGCGTTCGACCAGAACGTGTTCGAGGCCGGAGCGTCGGCGAGCTGGGAGGTAGACTTCTGGGGAAGGTTCCGCCGGGCGACCGAAGCCGCGCGCGCCACGCTCGCGGCGACGGAGTGGGGGCGACGGGCCATCGTGACGAGCCTGGTCGCACAGGTCGCCGCAGGGTATTTCGCGCTGCGAGCCATCGATCTCAATTTGGATATTTCCAGGCAGACGCTCGCCTCTCGAGAGGAGTCACTGCGCCTGACGCAAGTCCGTGCCGCGGCAGGGAACACGTCGGAACTCGACGTGCGCCAAGCCGAACAGCTGGTGTTCGGTGCTTCGGCGGCGATTGTCGATCTCGAGCGCCAGGCGGAGCAGCAGGAAAACCTAATCAGCATTCTGCTGGGCAACAACCCAGGTGCCGTTCCGCGCGGCCGAACGCTGGCAGATCAACCGCTGATCCCGGCAGTGCCGACGGGTCTCCCGTCGGCACTGCTGGAGCGCAGGCCTGACATCGTCGAAGCGGAACAGACGCTCGTGGCGGCCAACGCCAACATCGGTGTCGCGCGTGCCGATTACTTTCCGGAGGTTTCGCTGACCGGGTCCGGTGGCTTTCAAAGCGCAGCGCTGTCATCGCTCTTGACAGGGCCAGCGGCATTCTTCACCGTCGGCGCTTCGCTGCTTCAACCGGTGTTCACGGCCGGCCGCACGCGATCGCAGGTGGAGCTGGCCGAGGCAGGCCGCGACGAAGCGCTGCTCGCGTATCAGCAGACGATTCTGCAGTCGATGCGTGATGTATCCGACGCGCTGATCGCGTATCGGCAGGACCGCGACTTCCGTGATCAGCAGGAGTTGCTGGCAGGTTCAGCCGCCGACGCCCTGCGGTTGACGACCGTGAGATACGAAGGGGGCGCCTCGAGCTACCTCGAAGTGCTCGACGCTGACACGCGGTTGTTTACGGCTCAACTCGTGCTTGCCCAAGCGCAACTGAACGAGCTGCTCGCGCTGGTGCAGATTTACCGCGCGCTCGGCGGCGGGTGGGAGCCATGATGCCACCTTAGGGTTGATCGTCCTGGCAGGCCATCCAGGTCCGAACGTACGCGGGACAGTTGCGAAGCGCAACACGTCCGCTTGCTTCGTACCGTCGCAAGAGACGGACGGAGGCGCGATCGGCGAGGACCAAATCGGCAAGATCCAGCACCAGGACACCCCCGGTGGGCTCCGCGTCGAGTACCTGGCACAGCTCGTTCACATTGTCCGCGTCAAGTTGACCGCTGATCGTGAAGACAACCGTTCGACCGCTCGTGCGACGAATCTTGAGCATCGGCCCCGTCGCTCCCAACGCAATTGCTAAGCCATTCGAAAGGCTCCTGAGCGTACGGGTGTCTGAGAGTCGTGGTGAGACGAGATTTCGCCATTGGTGAAATGCGGGACAACACGAACGTCAAGAACGCCCTGGCGCCCGCACGCGAAAGCGGCTCTTGTTGATCTTCAGCGCACGAATCTTCGATTCAAGCGTTGAACGCGGAACTCCGAGTCGTGCGGCCGCCCCCGAGGGCCCAAACACTCGCCCTGCAGTAGCCCTCAGCGCGTCTTCTATGAGCGCCTTCTCGTGTGAAGCCAGCGTGCTGGACATTCCGAGCCGGCTGTCGAGGGCGGGTTGAGCGGATAACCAGCGCTCGTCGACGGTGAATTCGTCGGTTTCGGACACGATGACCGATCGCTCGATCACGTTTTGCAATTCGCGAATGTTCCCAGGCCACCGATACGACTTCAGGCGATCGAGTGTTCGCTTACTGACCCGTCGGATTGTCTTGCCTGCTTTACGCGCGTAGCGATCGATGAAGTACTCCACCAGCACCGCAATGTCTTCCTGGCGTTCCCGCAACGGGGGCATCTCCAGCGGAAACACGTTGAGCCGATAAAAGAGGTCCTGGCGGAACGTGCCATCGGCCACAGCCTCGGTCAAATCACGATTCGTCGCGGCAATGACACGAACATCGACGCGGATCGAATGTTGTCCGCCGACTCGCTCGAATGCACGTTCCTGGAGGACCCTCAGCAACGCCACCTGCGTATCGGAGGTGAGTTCCCCCACTTCGTCCAGGAAGATCGTTCCGCCGTCCGCCAACTCGAACCGACCGAGCCGTCGCTGGAGAGCACCAGTGAAGGCTCCCTTCTCGTGACCGAATAGCTCCGAGGCAATCAAGTCGCGCGGGATAGCCGCGCAGTTCACGGCCACGAACGCTCGTGAGGCACGCCGTGACCGTCGATGAATGGCCCGCGCGACCAGTTCCTTGCCGGTGCCGGTTTCGCCGGCGATCAGAACCGTCGAATCGCTGCCGGCGACCTTCGACACTCGCGACAGAACGGCGGTCAGCGCCGGCGAGCCGCCGACAATCTCTTCGAACATCGATGCCTTGGCGACTTCTTCTCGCAGCGCGACGTTTTCCTGTTGCAGTCGCTCCTCGGCCCTCTTGCGATCGTCGATATCGGTACACGCGACATACCAGCGGAGGATCTGGCTCTCCTCGTCGCGGACCGAGTTGTAACGAGCCAGAAACCAACGATAACTTCCATCACGTCCACGCATTCGCAATTCCCGCTCGCCGGCAGAGCCGTTGGACCGAGCACTGGCAAAGTACTCGAGCTCCGGCTCCCGGTCGTCTGGATGAATAGACGCACCCCGACGTTCTGTCCGCTGCCAGTCTTCGAGAGTAAGTCCCAGATAGTCGAGTGCCACGCGGTTGAGATAGAGACGTTCGCGATTGGGTCCGTATACCGCAACGAGTTGAGGCGCGAAATCCAGCGTTTGGCGGAGTTCCGTCTCGCTCTTGCGCAACGCCTTCGCTAACTCCTCGTGCTCGGTCACATCGATCCCCGTTCCGATGAACCCCTGGAACATCCCACCACTGGGCGCCGGCGTGCCGACGCACCGGACATGACGAATCGATTGATCCGGACGCACGATCCGCTTCGTAAAATCGAATCCGCGATGCTCGGCCAGCATCATCTGAACTTCCCGAGCGACGAACTCCCGATCGTCCGGGTGTACGAGCGCCATGTATTCCTCGACCGTTGGCGGCTTCCGACCCGGCTCGAGGCCATGAATCGCAAACAGCTCGGGAGACCAGTGCTCGAAGCCGGCAGCGTTGAACCTCCAGCTGCCCATGTGTGCGAGCCGCTGTCCCTCTGCCAGGTAGAACTCGGCTTGCTTGCGTTGTTCGATGTCGAGGTTGATCCCGAGCCAGTAGAGGATCGTTCCGTCGTTCCCACGGAGCGGCTGGGTGCGACTCAGGAACCAGCGGTAATTGCCTTCGGCGTTACCAATGCGAAAATTCACTTCGCCAGGACGGCCCGTCTTCAGGCATTCCGACCAGACTCTCCGCGTTTCTTCGTGATCGTCCGGGTGCAAAAGGGGGATATGAGAGTCCCACGCAGCGCCCGTATCGGTTCCGAACCGAAGCTGATGATCCTTTGGCAGGCCGAGGAAGTCTGCACATTGTGAATTGACGAATAGAAGTGCGCCCGATGGCGCCGCATACCACGTGAATGCCGGAATCATGTTGAGCGTGGCTTGCAACCGGGCTTGAAGCGATTCATCCATGAGATCGGCCCCCAAGGTTGTCCAGGTTTTCACCATTGGCGAGATTTCGTCAACACAGCCTCTTTGGAAACTCTTTCGGATCCTGCACTTACGCTGGACTGCAATTGCGTTCTGGCTGCGCAATCAGGATTCATGCTGAAGGACTTCGGCGCCTGAGCGCATCTCTCCCTCATCACGCAGTATCGTGGAGTTGTGGCCTCGACCCCCGCTGCACCAGAGATGCCGGCGATCGACAATCGCCCGAGTCTGTGGAGTCCTCTGCGCAGTCCGACCTTCAGAACCCTCCTGATTACGGATGTCGTTTCGGACACGGGCGCGTTCATGCAGAGCGTGGGTGCCGCGTGGTTCATGGTCTCGCTTGGGGCTGGCCCCACATTCGTCGCGCTCACGCAAACCGCGTCCACGTTGCCCTTCTTTCTTCTGGCACTACCGGCGGGTGCCATTGGCGACATCGTCGACCGCCGGAAGCTGATTCTCTACACGGAAGCCTGGATGGTGGCCGTTGCGGTCGTCATGACGATCACCACGTTTTCCGGCGTGATGTCGCCGTGGCTCCTGCTCACGCTGACGTTTGCGCTCTCAGCGGGCGATGCGATGGAGGCGCCGACCTGGCGGGCCTTGCTTCCCGAGCTGGTCAGCAAGCCGGACCTGCCGGCGGCTTCTGCGCTCAACGGCATCGAGTTCAACTTCGCTCGGGCGGTTGGACCCGCGTTGGCAGGAGCACTTATTGCCACTGCCGGAATTGGCGCCGCGTTCGCGGCCAATGCCGTGTCGTTTGTCGGCGTCATCATCGTCATCGCTCGATGGAAGCGACCGGCCCGCAGACATCGCGCACCGCCGGAGACGCTGGGTGGCGCGACGGTCGCCGCCCTGAGGTACGTCCGTTACTCATCGTCACTCGGCCCAGTGATGCTACGGGCAGGCTTGACGATGTGTACGGCGAGCGCGCTGCTGGCGTTGCTGCCTACGGTTGCTCGAGAGCTCAGCGACAGTCCCACCGTGTACGGTGTGCTCCTTGGCTGCTTCGGAATGGGCGCCATCGTCGGCGCGCTCACCATCCGGCCCGCCTGCGGTCGGTGGTCTCTTGAGACCGTCGCGGGCGGCGCGGCGGTCGTCCTCGGCGTCATGATCATGGTTGCCGGCGTTGTGCACAGCCGGATCGCGCTGGCCGTCGCCATGCTGATCGGGGGCGGTGCGTGGATCGTGTTCATCTCACTCGTCAGCGCGCTCGTGCAAAATCTGGCGCCAGACTGGGCACGGGCGCGCATCCTCTCGGTGTTCCTTCTGATTTTCCAAGGCGGCACGGCCGCCGGGAGCGCATTGTGGGGCGCGCTTGCGGCACGCGTAGGGATCGAGACGGTGTTCCTGCTCGCGGGCGTCGGCACGGTCGCGACAGCGGCGCTGGGGTTTGTCGCCAGATTTCCGAACGTGCCGATCGACCTGAGTCCATGGAATCACTGGCGGATGCCAGCGATCAGGCGGGACGCGGCGCCATCGCTCGATCAGGGTCCTGTTCTCGTCACTGTGGAGTACTACGTATCGTCACATGATGCTCAGCGCTTCCTGCTTGCGATGGAGCAGTACGGGCTCGTGCGGCGGCGCGATGGTGCTTCTCGCTGGGGCATCTTTCGTGATCTCGAACGCAACGATGTCTTCCTGGAGATATTCGAGGTCACGTCGTGGGCTGAGCACCTTCGCCAACACGAGCGCTTTACGCGTGCCGATGCTGCACTCGAACAGGAAATCCGTCAGTACGCTCAGAATGAGCCAATCATTCGGCATCTGATCTACGCTGACTCTGAGCCATCGACGTGAGCGGCTGCGCCAAGAGGGACTTCCCTATCTGCTTGATGGCGATACGCTAGTCCATCGTCACCATCTGCGATCGCGACCCCATCTGAATCGTGGCGCATCCTCTCCCGTGTAATCGGGATCCAGGTAGATGTGGATACTTGAGATTCGATCGTCCCGAAACGTGAAGACGTTGCAAAAGCGACCGCCCGATGTCTGTCCGCCGACCCATGTGTGTCCAGACATTTTTCCGTGCGAGGTTCCCTCGACGACGACGTGATCCCCAGCCGAAATGAACGTCAGCTTGTCGTAGTCATGCCGGATGAATTCGAGAGCGCCCTCAAATCCCTTCACGAACTCCACGAACGCCTGCCGACCAACACCGAAGCCGAATTTCGGAAAATAGAGTTCCACGTCTTCGTGAAACAGCTCCAGCACTTCTGGGCTGCCTTGATCAGCCAACTTAAAGTAATCCCGCAACACGTTAATCTTCTTGTCGTCACTCGACTCACTCATTGCAGATTCACCAAGCTCATATCGGCTGACAATCCTATTTGGCCGAGTTGTCGAAGCGAGTTCCTGCCATCGCTGCAGTAAAAGCCATCGGATTCCAATATTCGCGATAGTTGAGAATGAGACCGTCGCGGAATGTTACGAATGTTGTGTAACTCATGTCATACGGATTTCCATTGCTAATGACGCGGCCAGAAGCGTGCCATTCGGCAATTGCGACATTCGGGTCATCGGTGGCGTAGGTCTTCAATGTTGGAATCGTACGGACATCAATGAAACTCGGATAGTTACGTAAGTATTCATAGACGCCGTACGGCCTTCGATTCTGGCGGGCGAACCTTCCGGAGCAAACGGGAATTCCGCGACGACGTCCTCATCGCACAACGCTGCCCAGCCCTTCATGTCTTTAGCGAGAAACCTGTCGAGACTGTTGCGAAGCAGCTGAACCGCCGTTGGAGTGTTCATGAGCGTATCCTCACTGGCGACTCTACGTCCGCCGCGCCTCCTTGGCCAGCTCCCACGCGAGCACGGTCCCCGACGCGCCGGCATGGTCGAACAGGACCTGAGCCACCTCGCCCAAATGCTCTGTTCGCGCCCAGTCGCGCTGCAGTTCACCGGCCATACCAAGCCACGTGATCGGTTGCGCTCCCGCGGCCACGAGACGGCGGATCGCCATGTCATGCGCCTCAGGCGAGACGCCGCCGGACGCGTCAGTGACGGCGTACACGTCGAAGCCGTCACCCATGGCGTGAATGGCGGGCTGTGCCAGACACATCTCCGACCAGAGCGCCGCGATGACAAGCTTCTTGCGGGCGGTCTTTTGCACGGCTTCGACCACACGCCGGTCCTCCCAGGAGTTGATGGAGCTCCGGTCGATGGGCTTCTGATCAGGAAACACCGCCTGGACCTGCTTGAAGATCTCGCCGCCTCGGCCCGCGCCGATCGTGGTCAGAATTGTCGGGACGCGGAAGGCTTTCGCAATCTTGGCGAGCGCCGTGACGTTGTTGATCACCATCGTGGGATCGTGACTGTTGACGTTGGCCAGTTGCGACGGCTGATGATCGATCAGGAGAACGACGCAATTCTCTGGCGTCAGAAGTGCGTCAAGACCAACTTTCGTGAACGTCGGCATGATCCAGTGTCCTTCGTGTGATGGGTAATTGGCCCCGCAAGCATTCGTCGAGCGTTGCAGCGTCGCCCATCAAGGCAATTTCTGCTCCGTTCGCAAAGCGCTGAATCGACACAGCCTGACGTGGCTGTTGTCTGGCGAGATTTCACCACTGGCGAAATCCTGAACACCAACTGTCGGTCGTTCAGTGCGAGACCGGCTCGCTCGGATCAGGAAATCGTCGGCGCTCGGGAGCGAAAGCGACTCTTGTTGATCTTCAGCTGACGAATTTTCGACTCGAGCGTCGAACGAGGGAGTCCGAGTCGTGCGGCGGCTCCGGCGGCACCGGCCACACGGCCCCCGCTAGCCCGGAGAGCCTCTTCGACAATCTCCTTCTCGTGCGCGGCCAACCGACCGGATAGCCCAAGCCGGCTTTGGGCTCCCGAGCTTACGGGGAGCCAGCTTTCGTCGACGGCGAATTCGTCAGAGTCGGACACGATGACGGATCGCTCGATGACGTTTTGCAGCTCGCGAACATTACCGGGCCACGGGTAGGACCGCAGGCGGTCGAGTGTCCGCTTGCTGACCCGTCGGAAGGTCTTGCCTGCTTTCCGCGCATAGCGGCCGATGAAGTACTCCACCAGGACCTGAATGTCTTCCCGCCGTTCCCGCAAGGGAGGCATTTCGAGGGGAAACACATTGAGTCGGTAGAACAGGTCCTGGCGGAACGTTCCGTCGGCGACTTCCGCCGACAAGTCACGATTCGTCGCGGCGATGACGCGAACGTCGATCCGGATCCGATCTCGTCCTCCGACCCGCTCGAATTCGCGCTCCTGGAGCACTCGCAGCAATGCGACCTGTGTCTCCGATGACAGTTCGCCCACTTCGTCCAGGAAGATCGTGCCGCCGTCCGCCAGTTCGAACCGACCGAGTCTCCGTTGCACCGCGCCCGTGAACGCGCCTCTCTCATGACCAAAGAGCTCGGACGCCACGAGGTCACGCGGAATCGCCGCACAGTTCACCGCAACGAACGCTCGAGAATTCCGTCGAGATCGCCGATGGATCGCTCGCGCGACGAGTTCTTTTCCCGTGCCGGTCTCGCCGGTGATGAGGACTGTCGAATCGCTGGTGGCGACTTTGGATACTCGCGACAGAACGGCCGTCAGCGCAGGCGACGCACCGATGATCTCTTCGAACATCGATGCCTTGTCGACTTCTTCTCGCAGCGCCACGTTTTCCTGTTGCAGTCTCTCCTCAGCCCTCCTGCGATCGTCGATATCGGTACACGCGAGGTACCATCGGACCAGCCGCCGTTGATCGTCGTGAAGCGGGTCGTACCGCACCAGAAACCAGCGATAGGTTCCGTCCCCCCGCCGAAGCCGCATCTCGGCCTCGTAGGCGGCAGGGTTCGCCACCGAGCGATCGACTACTGCCTTGACGCGATTGAAGTCGTCTGGATGCACCTCGGGTCCAAAGCTTCTCTGGCGCCATTCCTCGAGGGTGACTCCGTAATAGGCGAGCGCAGCGCGGTTCGCATAGAGACGTTCGCGCTGAGGGCCTAACACACCGATGATCTGCGGAGCCAGGTCCAACATTTGCCGCAGTTCTGTCTCTTGGTCGCGGATCTTGTCTTCCGCCCGCTTCCGGTCGTGGATGTCCAACAAGAGGACGTACCATCGAGCGATGGAGCCTTCTGCGTCCCGGAGTGGCCGCCAGCGACCCTGAAACCAGCGGTATACGCCGTCAGATCGCCGCAGGCGGTATTCGGCCTCAGACGGCTGTCCCGTTGCAATTGTGTTGGCCCACATCGCCACGACCCGATCGCGGTCGTCTAGGTGCACGGCGTCATTCGTCTGCCAATTCTTGAGTTCGTCAAATGTTTTGCCGAAGTACTGGTGCACCTGGCGGTTGACGAAATCGATGTCGCCGCGCGGCGTTAGCGTCGCTACCAGTCCAGCGATGTTGTCAATAACAAGACGGAATTGCTCTTCACTCGTCCGTAACGCTTCAGTCAACTCTTCGCTTTCGGTCACGTCGACGCCTGTCCCGAAGAACCCGTGAAAGATCCCGCTGCTGGTCGCCGGCACACCGACGCACCGGACGTGACGAATCAGTCCATCGGGACGCACAATCCGTTTTGTAAAGTCGAAGCCTCGATGCTCTGCCAGCATCGTCTGGATTTGCTGCGAGACGAACGCGCGATCGTCGGGATGGACGAGCTCGAGGTATTCCTGAATGCTCGGTGGTTTGTTGTGTGGATCCAGGCCGTGAATGGCAAACAACTCCGGAGACCAGTGCCCAAAACCGTCGGCGCTCAAGGTCCAGCTACCCATGTGCGCAAGCCGCTGGCCCTCCGTCAGGTAGAACTCGGCCCGCCTGCGTTCTTCGATGTCGAGGTTGATCCCAATCCAGTAGAGGACTGTTCCGTCGCTGCCTCGGAGAGGCTCCGCGCGACTGAGGAACCATCGATAGTTGCCTTCGGCGCTGCGAACCCGAAAACTCACCTCACCAGGACGGCTCGTGCTGAGACAGGCTGACCAAACTCTCCGCGTCTCTTCTTGATCGTCCGGATGCAGCAGCGGGATATGCGAATCCCATGCTGCGCCCGTGTCCGTTCCGAATCGAAGCGGATGATCCTTCGGCAATCCGAGGTAGTCCGCACATCGCTCGTTGACGAACGCGAGGCCGCCCGACGGAGCCGCGTACCACGTGAACGCCGGAATCAGGTTCAGCGTGGCACGCAAGTGTTCTTCAAGCGATGGATCCATTCGCTCCGCTCCGGTGGATTGTCCAGTATTTCACCAGTGGCGAATCTTCGCCACTGTGGCGTCAGTGGAACTTCTTTAGATTCAACACCTCACGATGGGATCAGTAATTGCCACGTGTAATGGCTCGTGCTGAGGAGGGTCAGGCCGAACGATCAGACAACCAGGCGGGAGATGAATGTATGCCTTCGACGCAAATCGATGTCAAAGAGTACAGCTACTTCGTTGATAACCAGTGGCGAAGCACGAAGGACCATCACCTCTTCGAGGTCCACGAGCCCTACAGCGGAAAGCTGTTCGCCCGTGTCGCGGCAGGTTCTCGCGCCGAGGCGAGCCTCGCCGTGGATGCCGCAGCGAAAGCGTTCAGCGGATGGTCGGAGACGCCACCAGCAGAGAGAGCCCGTCTCTTCCTGAAAGCGGCTGAGATCGTCAAGCGCCGCCGAAAGGAGATTGCCGAAGTACTGGCCCGCGAAACCGGCTGCACCATCTCATTCGCGACATTCCAGCAGGACCTGGTCGCTGCGACGCTCCAGCAGGTTGCTGGCTGGGTGTTCCTGCCCAAAGGCGAGGTTCTCGAAAGCAACTTGCCGGGCACGCACTCGATCGGCCTTCGGCGTCCGCTGGGCGTCGTCGCCTGTTTCACTCCATGGAACGGCGCCAACATCCTGTCCTGGCGAGCGGTCATCTCGCCAGTCGCGGCCGGAAACACCGTCGTGGTCAAGCCGTCTGAGTTTGCTCCAGTGTCGGCAGGAGTCCTGGTCGCCGAGGTCGCGGAAGAAGCCGGGTTCCCGGCTGGTGTCATCAATGTGGTAACGCATGCGCCAGGAGCCGCGGGTGCCATTGCGGACGAGTTCTTCGATCGTCCGGAAGTTCGCGTCATCAATCTGATCGGCGGCGTGAAGACTGCGCGCATGCTGGCGGAACGCGCCGGGCGTACGTTGAAGCGCACCGTCCTGGAACTTGGCGGTTTCAACCCATTGATCATCCTGGACGACGTGGACATGGACTACGCGGTCCGCACGGCGACGTTTGGCTCGTTCTTTCATCAGGGCCAGATCTGTCTGAACACCCGACGCATCATCATTCAGCGGCAGATCTACGAAGAATTCCTCGGCAAGTTTGTGGCTCGGACCAACAGCTTGCCGGCAGGCGATCCCCTGAACCCCAAAACCATCATCGGTCCGATCATCACGCGTGACGCCGTGAAGCTTATTGATGATCGCGTGAAGGAAGCCGTCGCAAAGGGAGCGAAGGTTCACACTGGCGCGAAGTCCGATGGGCAAATCTATTACCCCACGATTCTGACGAACGTTCCTCTGGACGCGGCCATCGCCAATGAGGAGACATTCGGGCCAGTGGTCGTGGTTGAAGTGGTGGATACGCCGGACGAAGCGATTGCCGCGGCCAACCGCACCATGTACGGCCTCACGTCTTCGATCCTCGCCGGCAATACCTACAAGGCATTCGAGATGGCGCCGAAGATCCTTGCCGGAATCGTGAATGTGAATTCACCGACCGTCAATGACGAGATTCACGCACCGATGGGCGGCGTTCGCGACAGTGGCTGGGGCCGCACGGGACCCCGCAGCCTTGATGATTTTAGCGACGTGATCTGGATCAACTCGCACAGCGGTCAGCGTCAGTATCCCTTCTGACCGCAACGCGGGCGATCGAAGAAAGCGACAGCGAAAGAGAGAACCATTACATGTCGACCAACTTGACCGCTGTGCTTCAAGAGCTCTTGACATACGTTTCGTTGCGCTTCGACAACCCTGAACTGAAGAAAGTTATGCCCTGGGCCGGCACTCACAAGGGCCTCAGGCGCTGCCCGACGTCTTTGCGGCGATCCAGAGCTTCTGGAAAATACTCGATTTCAAGGTCACCGACACTATTGAGCAGGGTCGCCGCGTCGCCCCCTTCGGCTCTTTACCTACAAATCGAACGCGACCGGAAAGGAAATCACATCTCCGTTCAGCCTGTTGGCTCGCTTCGAGGGAGATAAGGTTGCTTACGTCCAGTTTCTCGAGGACAGCTACGGCACTGCCGGCTCGTTCAAAACAGGGGGCGCCACACGGTTCCACAGCGATCCTCGGGCAAAGAGTTTGAGGTCTGACGCCGAGCAGGTCGTCAGCGTGAATTCACCGGCGGTTACGGACGGAGTTACGAAGCGGGATTCAAAATGACCAACGTATCGAATGAAGAAACGCGATATGACTTCATCGTGGTGGGAGCAGGCGCGGCCGGTTCGGTTCTTGCCGCGGAATTGTCCGCCTCCGGCGCGCAAGTCCTCGTCATCGAGTCGGGAGGACCCGACGACGCTCCGACCATCTTGAACCCGAGTATCTGGTTTTACAACGTCGGCGGGCCGCTCGACTACCACCTGCCCATCAACCCGTCGCCGCGATTGAACAATCGAAAATTCAATATGGCGCTTGGTCATGTCGTTGGCGGCGGCACCACCATCAACGCGATGGTATGGATGCGCGGCATGCAACGGGACTACGACCGGTGGGCGGAGAGCGGCGCCAGTGGTTGGGCCTTTGCCGACGTGCTTCCGGTCTTCAAGGCTCAAGAAGATTGGGAGGGTGGAGCCAATGCCTGGCGCGGAACCGGTGGCCCCATACATATCCGCCGCCCCAAGGATCCTCATCCCACAGCGCCTGCCTTCCTCGACGCCGCTCGCCAGATGGGGCTGCCCATTCTGGATGACGTGAATGGACCGATGCGCGCCGGCGCCGGTTACATCAATATGAACATCGCCGCGGATGGGACGCGCGTGAGCGCCGCTCGCGCCTTCCTGCGCCCAGCGTTGTCGAGGCCGAACCTCACTCTGCTGGTCAATACCAACGTGGTGAAACTGAACTTCAAAGGTACTCGTTGCGTGGGCGTCAAGCTCATGACAGACGGCGCCGTAAGGGATATCGTGGCCGACAAGGAAGTAATCCTTGCCGCGGGCACCATCAATAGCCCGAAGCTTCTGATGCTCTCAGGCGTCGGGGAAGCAAAGGCGCTTCGCAGTCTTGGAATCGACGTCGTCGAGAACCTGCCAGGCGTTGGCGAGAATCTGCAGGACCATGTGCTCGTGTCCGGCGTCGTGTTCAAGTACAAAGGCAAGATGCCGGATCGGCCGACCGACAGCAACGCAGTCGAGGCAGAGGCGTACTTGTCGAGCGGTACTTCGGGTGACACAGACATTAGTCTTGTGCTTCATCAACTACCAGTGGTTACGCCCGAAGTAGCCTCGCGCTTTGGACCTCCGGCACCGGACGCGTTCACAATCGCGCCCGCTCTCGTCCAGCCCACCAGCATAGGTTCCGTCCGCCTGGCCAGCGACAATTTTGAGGATGCCGCTGTGATCGATGGCAACTATCTCGGCACGGATCACGACTTTGCGGCCGTCGTGAGCGCCATCGAAGCCGCGCGTGAAATCGGGAATCAGCATGCCTACGACAGTTTGCGCGAGAGCGAACTCATCCCAGGGCCCAAGGCGAGCGCCGAGGAGATCCGGGAACTTGCCAAACTGGCCTCGGCGAGTTTTGGACACGCAGTTGGTACGTGCAAGATGGGCGTGGACAAACTCGCAGTCGTCGACCCAGAGCTTCGCGTGCGCGGCATTTTGGGTTTACGCGTAGCGGACGCCTCCGTGATGCCACAGATCATTACGGGCCCGGGGACAAACGCGTCGACCCACATGATTGCGGGCCGAGCCTCCGAGCTCATTCTCGGCCGGAACGCATAACAGCCATCTACAGGGTCGAGAGGACAGCCGTTGACGATCGACACCCATCACCACATGCTGCCCGATTTTTTCTGGCGGGAGACGGACAATGCTGACGCGCCCGTCGGTGGGCTTGCGCCGCTTCGGTGGTCCAAAGAGGCAACGCTCTCATTCATGGATGACGCCGGTATAGACGTCGCCGTGATGTCCGTGAGTACACCCGGCGTGCATACCGGCGATAGCGCCAAGGCTTCGGCGTTGGCGCGCCGGTGCAACGAATTTGCGGCCGAACTCGTCCGCGGAAAGCCAGATCGCTTTGCAGGCTTTGCCTGTCTCCCGTTGCCGGATGTCGACGCTTCCCTCGAGGAGTTGTCGCATGCAATTGACGTCCTCAGACTCGATGGATTTGTGCTGTTCACGAACTCCAACGGCGTGTACCTGGGCGATGCGGTCTTGGAGCCGGTCTTCGAAGAACTGGAACGTCGTCGAGCGCTCGTGTTCGTGCATCCCAATCCGTCGCCAGACGCGGCCGCGCATTCGTTAGGACTCCCCGACAATCTGCTCGACTTCCCGACGGATACCAATCGCGCGGTCGCCCAGATGCATTACACGAACCGGTTTGCACGCACGCCTAATGTGAAATACATCTTCTCTCACGCCGGAGGGTCGATCCCCTACCTGGCCGCGCGGTTCGCGATCATCGACGCGATGGACTTCATCGCGGGCGCCGAGCAGCGAGGTACCGCTGCCGATATGTTCCGCCGGATGTACTGGGACACGGCGCTTGCCGCAAGCGATCCCGTTCTCCGCATGTTGCGCGAGGTGGTGGGCGTCGACCACGTGTTGTTTGGTACCGATTTTCCCTATCTGCGCCGGGACCTGGCCGCCGACTCGAGACAACGCATCTTGCAGACTCCCGAGTTGAGCGATGCGGAACGGCGGAGAATTCTCGGAGATAACGCATCACGGCTCCTTTCGCTTCGAGTCCATTCCTAACGAAATGTGACGTGAAGAAAAATGCAGCCGAATACTCTCGAGAGTATCCTGAAACCGCATCAACGGCGAACGTCTTGAACCCCGACTGGTTGGACACCCGTAATAAACCGTGATCCTTGCCGAGTCCCGCAGCAGATCCACGTCGCCTATTTCGAATCGTTCAACTGGCAGGTGTGTGCGCTGGCGCAAATCTGCCATTAACTCGGTGGCCGCATCCGGACTTAACAGGTCGAGCCGGTCGTAATTGACCAGTCGCCACTCCTCGCGGCCTGAAAACGGCGCGGCCTCGAGGACACTGACGATCCCGACGATCACGACGTTGGCGATTACCAAGTGAAAGAGCGTGATGCTGCCGTTGGCGAGCGCGTTGAGAAGCGCGATGCCGATGACCACGAAGAGATACGTGAGATCGCGGACCCCGATGGCTTCGATACGGTAGCGCAGGATGGCAAATACGGCGAAGAGTCCGAGCGCAGAGCCGAGCTCGATCGGTACGCTATTCGCCCGTGTTCGGTCGCACCTTCCAAGCGTTGACGCAGATTGCTAGTTCCGATGCGCCGCCCGCGCGTTGAGAGCTACGGCAGAATCTTCAGCCACATGTTGCGGAACATAGCCTTTACGTTGCCCTGGCCTTCCACTTCCACCGCGATTTCCCCCCTCAGGGTTGCCAAACTTTTGATCGACATCTACCCAGACGGACATCAATTGGCCATTGATAATGCACATGAAAACATTTCCGCTTGCGATGACTTCGACTTGAGTCCATTCCGTAGGCGTGAATTTACTGGCCAGATCCTTGGGATCCCCTATGGTGCCGATCAGCTCGCGCTTCCCTCCCTCGGAACTGAGTGTCACCATGCCACGAGGAGCGCCGCCTGGCCTGCGCGGCGGCAGGGGGTTGTGGCCGAACTCGATTTGACCAACTCCGCGTTGCGGGCCGTTGCAACAATCGCCCAAGTTGCCATTAGGGTTGATCGCGTAGTCGGCTTCATATCCTCGAACCTCCCACGCAGTACCATTCGGCCTTACCGTGGGTCCGCCTTCAGGGATACGCTTCTTAAGTTGTTCCGCATAAACATCGTCCGGAATCGCGCCCAGTCGAGTCGCGCGAAAAAAAATCCCCGAGTTAGTCCGGCCTTCCAGTTTTACTTCCGTCTTGAACGCGAAATTTTTCAACTTTCCGTTAAGAATCAGCCAAGCGGTGCCCGTGTTGGCGCCGTTGACGTTCCATATCGTTGGATGTTCAACCGTGGACTCCCCTACGATTGCACCGTCTTCGACGCGCCACACATCTTTGGAACCATCCCACCCGTTGAGCGAGCGGCCATCGAATACCTGCTTCCAGCCCTCATGGTCATTGAAATCATACGTAAGTTGCGCTTGCGGGTTGACCCGCTTGACCCGCGGCGCCGCCACCTCCCTGGGCAACCCCAGGCGCTGGGGCGACCACGGCTGTTTGACCGTACGTCACGGTTGCGAATGCCGTTGCGATTGCCAGAAGACATATGGGAAGTAATCTCGCACGATTGCGCATAATCGCCTCCACTACGTGCGCGAAGCATTCGCGGTAAAAGGTTTAAGAAATTGGTAGCACCTGACCGCCGCCTCCATTGGCGAGCCGTATGGGGGATTGGATTCATGCACGGTCACGTATCCCATGTAGCCAATCTCGTGTAGCCTCTCGAAGTGACGATCCCAGTCAACACCGCCGGGATCCGAGAGTTTGATTTCAGGCCGGTTGATTGACCCGGGTCCGTCCATTTGGTTCTTGATGTAGACGTTCCAGAGCCAGGGAGAGATCGCCTTCATGTTCGCCACGATCCGGTCGGGACGGTAGTCCTTGGTGTTCACCATCCACTGACACTCGTCGTGCAGGTAGCCAAGGTTGCGGCGGTTCACTTTCTTGAGGGTCCCGATAGCGAGATCGAATGTCGCGAACAGCGTGTTCGCTTCGGCGTGATGAACGAGACGAAGCTTGCGCTCTCTCGCTTCATCTGCAGCCCGCTGCGCCCAGACGATGTCTTCGCCCTTTTTCATCCCGATCCGGACCTGATCGCAGTCGAAGATCTCCGCGATGTTGAGATACGGAGTGATGTTGCGCAGGCACTCCGGCGCGCGGTCGTTGTTGAGTCGCCAT
>Ga0114129_10001205_pt1 | contig 34320 bp, 35 predicted proteins | sample RhiMetdeltSRZDD1_FD_80071 | JGI IMG/M metagenome (GOLD analysis project Ga0114129, IMG submission 80071) | Populus rhizosphere microbial communities from Tennessee, USA - Rhizosphere MetaG P. deltoides SRZDD1 (version 2) (version 2) | ecosystem: Host-associated > Plants > Roots > Rhizosphere >...
AGGCCCAGCTCCGAGTGGTCGCCCCGGTTGAAGATCCCGAGCTCACCCGTCTTCGTGATGGTGTCGCAGAAGCGCACGCAGCGCGAGCACAGGATGCACCGCTCGGCGTCCAGCATCACGTGCGGCCCGATCGGCACCGCCTTGGGCTTGTGCACCTTGTAGTCGATCATCCGGGGCTCGTAGAGCCCGTGCTGCATGTAGTAGATCTGGAGCCAGCACTCCCCCGCCTGATCGCACACCGGGCAGTCGAGCGGGTGGTTGATGAGATGCCACTCCATGACCGAGCGCCGGAGCTCCAGCACGCGCGGCGTCTGGGTCATCACCACCATGCCGTCGGCCGCCTGCGTGTTGCAGGCGATCGTCGGGCGCGGCGCCTTCTCGAGGTCGACCATGCAGAGGCGGCACGCCCCGGCGATCGGAAGGCCGGGGTGGTAGCAGTAATGGGGGACCTCGATCCCGAGCCGGCGAGCCGTCTCGATGAGGTTCGTCCCGGCGGGGACTTCGACCGGCTGGCCGTCGACTGTCAGCTTCGGCATGCCGGGCTCAGTGGGCGCCCGCCGGCCGCCGGCGCCGGTCGGACGTCGCAGGCGCCATGACGGACGTGGTGGTCGAACTCGCCCCGGAACTTCTCGACGTACGAGATGTACGGGCCGATCGCCCCGTCGTAGAAGGCGCAGATCGTGCTGCCCACGCCCCGGCGGGCGACGTCCACGATCGTGTCCGGGTCCTGGGGGACACCCTTCCCGGCGAGGATCCGGCCGGTGATCTTGTAGATCCAGCCGGTGCACTCCCGGCAGGGCGTGCACTGCCCGCAGGACTCGTGGGCATAGAACCGGGCGACCACGTGGAGCGCCTCGGGAATGCAGGTGGTCTCGTCCATGACCACCACGCCGGCCGAGCCCGCCATCGTTCCCGCGTTGCGGAGCCCGTCGACGTCCATCGTCACGTCGATCTCGTCGGCCGTGAGAAGCGCCGCCGAGGAGCCGCCGGGGACCACCGCCTTGAGGCGCCGGCCGTTCGCCACGCCGCCCGCCCGCTCGATCAGCTCGCGGAGCGTGATCGCCACCGACGCCTCGTAGACGCCGGGCCGGGAGACGTGGCCGGACACCGAGTAGAGTCGCGTCCCGCCCTGCGTCTTCGAGCCGAGGCCCGCGAACCACTCGCCGCCGCGCGCGATAATGTGGGGCACCGCGGCCAGGGTCTCGACGTTGTTGACCACCGTCGGCTGGCCGAAGGCGCCCTTGATCGCCGGGAACGGGGGCTTGACCTTCGGCCACCCCTTCTTGCCCTCGAGGGACGAGATCAGCCCCGTCTCCTCGCCGCAGATGTAGGCGCCGGCGCCGCGGTGGACGATGATGCGGTGCTCGAACCCCGAGCCCAGGATGTTCGCGCCCACCAGGCCGGCCGCCTCCGCCGCCTGCACCGCGTCCGAGAAGACCTGCCAGGGCTCCACGTACTCGCCTCGGATATAGATGAACGATGTGTGGCAGCCGATCGCGTAGGCGGAGATCAGCATCCCCTCGATCAGGGCATGGGGATCGCGCTCGAGGATATAGCGGTCCTTGAACGTCCCCGGCTCGCCCTCGTCGGCGTTGACGACGAGATAGACCGGGCCCGTGCGCTTCGGCGGGATGAACCCCCACTTCGTGGCGGTCGGGAACCCGGCGCCGCCCAGGCCGCGGAGGTTCGCCTTCTTGACCTCGGCGGCGATGGTCTCCGGCCCGAGCGCGAGCGCCTTCCGGAAGGCTTCGTACCCACCGCCGGCGCGGTAGCCCGGCAGCGTCCGCGCCTCCGGTCGGTCGAAATTCCGGGAGAGGACCGGCTCCGTCACCGGAGCCCCTCCAGGACGCGGTCGATCGTCCCGCGGTCGAGCGGCCCCACGTACGCGTCGTCGACCTGCATCATCGGCGCGGCCTCACAGGCGCAGAGGCACTCCACTCGCAGGAGCGTGACGCGCCCGTCCGCGGTCGTCTCCCCCGCCTCGACCCCGAGCCGCTCCTCGAGGTACGCGACGACGTCCTCCGCGCCCCGGAGCGAGCACGAGAGATTGTGGCAGACCGAGACCACGTGCCGCCCGACCGGCCGCTGGAAGAACAGCGTGTAGAAGGTGACGACCTCGTGGACGTGGGCGGGCGACAGCTCGAACAGCTCCGCCACGTACACCTCGACCTCGAGCGAGACGTACCCGAAGGTGTCCTGGGCCATCCGGAGCACCGGGAGCAGCGCCGCCTGCCGTTCCGGATAGAGCGCCTGCAGCCGCCGCACCTCGTCGAGCTGGACGTCCGAGAACCGGATCGGTCCCGCGGGCGGCCGGGTGGTCGGCGCCGGCGCGCTCACCGGTCCAGCTCTCCGCCGATCATGTTGACCGACCCGAAGGTGGGCACGATGTCGGCGACCATCCCCCCCTCGAGCATGCGATGGAGGGCCGCCATCGGGGGCAGGCAGGGCGGGCGGCACCGGACCCGGTACGGCCGGTCGGTGCCGTCGGACACGATGTAAAAGCCGAGCTCCCCGTTCGCCCCCTCGACCGCGAAGTACACCTCGCCCCGGGGCGGCCGGATCCCGTAACCGTCCATGATCAGCATGAAGTGATTCATGAGGCCCTCGATCGACCCGTACGTCGTCTCCTTGGGCGGGAGCACGGTGCGCTTGTCGGGAGCGTTGACCTTCACGTGGTGCCGTCGCTCCTGCCCGGCCAGGTTCGGCGAGAGTCGGATGTCAGTGATCAGCAGACCCTCGGTCTTGCCGAGCTTTCCCCGGTCGACGTACTCGGCCGGCAGGGCGAACGGGCGTCCCTCGTGGTCCACGTTGACCGGGCCGCCGGGCAACCGGGCCAGCGCTTGCTCGGCGATCCGCATGGACTGCTCCATCTCGGCCATGCGGACCAGGTACCGGTCGTAGTTGTCGCCGCTCTCTCCGACCGGGATCTCGAAGTCGAGCCGGTCGTATACCCAGTAGGGCGTCGCCCGCCGGACGTCGAACGGCACGCCCGAGGCCCGGAGCAAGGGGCCAGTGACCGCATATGCGATCGCGTCTTCCCGGGAGAGGATGCCGACACCCTGCATCCGATCGACGAAGATCCGGTTCGTCGTGAGCAGCTTGTGCGACTCCGCGAGCACGGTTCGCGTCTCGGCGAACGCCCGCCGCACGCCCGCCTCGAAATCCGGCGGCAGATCCGCCTTGAGCCCGCCCACGCGGCCGTGCGAGATGGTGAGCCGGGCGCCGGTGACGGCCTCGATCACCTCCCAGAGGTACTCGCGCGCCTTGATCATGTAGAGGAAGACGGTGAACGCGCCGAGCTCCATCGCCGAGGCACCGACGCACGTCAGGTGGTCCGAGATGCGCGAGATCTCGCTCAGGATCACGCGGATGTAGTCGCACCGCTCGGTCACCTGGATGCCGAGCAGCTTCTCCACCGCCGAGCAGAACCCGAAGTTATTGATGAGAGGCGAGACGTAGTTCAGCCGATCCGTATACGGCATCGCCGCGTTGTACGGGCCGACCTCGCACTCCTTCTCGAACGCCCGGTGGAGGTAGCCGATCTCGACGTCGGTCTTGACCACCTGCTCCCCGTCGAGCTCCGTGACGATCCGGACGATGCCGTGCATCGCCGGGTGCGACGGCCCGAGATTCACGACCAGGTTCTCGGTGCCGCTCTCCGGCACGCCCTCCCCGAGGAAGAACTCCTGGGTGCGGCGGGATGCGGCCGCGGGCGGAGTCGCGCTGGCGGTGTCAGGCGTCGGGGTCATGGGTGTCCCGGCAGGCTCAGTTCCTGGGGCCGATGAGCGGCTGCCGTTTGCTGACGGGGTAGTCCTTGCGGAGGGGGTGCCCCTCGAACTGCTCGTACAGGAGAAGCCGGCGGAGGTCGCGGTGCCCCGCGAAGCGGAGCCCGAACATGTCCCACACCTCGCGCTCGAACCAGTCCGCGATCGGCCAGAGCGGCACGGCTGTCGGCACGACCAGGTCGTCCTCCTCGACCCCGGCCTTGATCCGCACCCGGTGGTTATGCGGGACCGAGTAGAGGTGGTAGACGATCTCGAACCGCGGGGCGTCCTCGCGGCCGGGGTAGGTGAGGTAGTCGACGGCGGTGAGGTCCATCAGCATGTCGAACCCGAGCGCCGCGTCGTCCCGGCAGAAGCGCAGAACCTCGGGGAGCGCCGCACGCTCCACCAGGGCGGTGTGGTCCCCCTGCTCGGCGTGGGACGCGAGCATGGCGGTGCCGAAGCGCTCTGTCAGCCGCGCGAGGATGTCGATCCCGTTCATGCGAGGAGGGCGTCCGGGCGGCTCGGGCTCAGAACCGCTGCCGCCCCGCAGCGATCTTGTCCTGGAGCTTCATGAGGCCGTCGAGCACGCTCTCGGGCCGCGGCGGGCACCCCGGGATGTAGACGTCGACGGGCAGGATCGTGTCGATCCCCTGCACGGTCGCGTAGTTGTCGTAGAACCCGCCCGTGCACGTGCAGACCCCGAAGGCGACTACCCACTTCGGCTCGGTCATCTGGTCATACACCCGCCGGAGGACGGGCGCCATCTTGTGGCTGATCGTGCCCACGACGAACAGGACGTCAGCCTGGCGCGGCGAGAAGCGCGGCAGGCCCGCCCCGAATCGGTCGACGTCGTAGTGGGAGCACGCGGTCGCCATGTACTCCATGCCGCAACAGGCCGTCACGAACGGGTACTGGAAGATGGAGTACTTGCGGGCCCAGCCGAGCGCCGAGTCCAGCTTTGTCGTGAAGAAATCCGCTAGTCCCACTGGAGCCCTCCCTTCCGCCAAACGTAGAGCAGCCCCAGCATGAGGATCCCCAGGTACACGACCATCGTCACGAACCCGTAGAGCCCGAGGCTCCGGTACACGACGGTCCACGGGAAGACGAACATCAGCTCGATGTCGAAGATGATGAAGAAGATCGCCGTCGTCGAGAACTTGATGGCAAACCGCCCTTCCGGGCGCGCGATCAGGTCCTTGCCGCACTCGAAGGTCTCGAGCTTGACCGGCGTGACCCGTCGGGGCCCGAGCAGGGCAGGGAGGTACGCGAGGAGACACGCCACCCCCAGCGAGATCGCGAACACCATGAGGATCGGGACGTACTGCATCAGTCCGCCGGCGGGGCCGCGCACGCGGCCTCGACTTGGCGCTTCGCGTGGTAGGAGGAACGCACGAGCGGGCCGGCCTCGACGTGCCGGAACCCGAGGACCCGGCCGTCGGCGGCGAACGCCTCGAACTCCGCCGGCGGCACGTAGCGTGCCACCGGGAGGTGCGCGGGCGACGGCCGGAGGTACTGGCCGAGGGTCAGGAGCTGGACCCCGGCCGCCCGGAGGTCGGCCATGGTGGCGCGCACCTCGTCCGGCTCCTCGCCCAGGCCGAGCATCATCCCCGACTTCGTGACGGGCTCCGTCGCGTGGCCACTCGCCCGCCGGAACAGCTCGAGGCTCCGGGCGTACCGGGACCCCGGACGCACTGGGCCGTACAGGCGGGGTACCGTCTCGATGTTGTGATTGAGGACATCGGGCCGCGCCCGGAGCACGGTCTCGAGGGCGGCCGCCGACCCCTGGAAGTCCGGGATCAGCACCTCGACGCGGCAGCCCGGCGCCTCGCGCCGGATCGCCGCGATCGTCCGGGCGAAGATCTCGGACCCGCCGTCGGCCAGGTCGTCGCGGTTGACGCTCGTCACGACGACGTGCTGGAGCGCCATCTCCGCGACCGTCCGACCCACGCGGTCCGGCTCGCCCCAGTCTTCCCACTCGGGCCGGCCGTGCGCCACCGCGCAGAACCCGCACCGGCGGGTACAGACGTCACCCAGGATCATGAAGGTCGCCGTCTGCTCCTGCCAGCACTCGCCGATGTTGGGGCAGCGCGCCTCCTCGCAGACCGTGTGGAGGTTCCGCTCGCGCATGAGCGCCTTCAGGCGGATGTAGTTGGGGCCGCCGGGCGCGCGGACCTTGAGCCAGGCCGGCTTGCGCGCCTGGGGTTCCCGTAGAGTGTCGGGCTGGATGACGGGAAGCGTCTGCGTCATGCGTGGCAAGGGCTTGAGTCGCTGGTCATTATGCCACAAGGGCCGCGGGGCCGGCCCCTCTCCTCAAATCACAACGGGGCTCCGGGTTCGGAGCCCCGTCCCGCCCCACGCACAGGGGGAGTGGTGCCGAAGGGGGGACTCGAACCCCCACGGGTTACCCCACACGCCCCTCAAACGTGCGCGTCTGCCAGTTCCGCCACTTCGGCGCAGGGCGTATCTTGCCGTCGCGCAGCGCGCATTGTCAAGGCCGACGGGCCCTTTCGCGCGCCGCGCGGCCAGGCCATCAGCCCTCGCGGAGCCGCGGGTTGAAGGCCTCGCGCAGTCCCTCGCCGAAGAGGTTGAAGGCCAGTACGACGACCAAGATCGCTGTCCCCGGGATCAGTGTGAGCCACGGGGCGTCGAAGATGAAGCGCTTGCCGTCGGCGAGAATGTTGCCCCAGGTCGCGTCCGGCGGAGGCACGCCGAACCCAAGGAAGGACAGGCTCGACTCCGTCAGGATCGCGCCGGCGACGCCGAGGGTCGCCGAAACGAGGACAGGCCCAATGGCGTTGGGGATGAGATGCCGGAAGATCAGCCGCGGCCCGCGCGCCCCCGCCGCCTGGGCGGCGTGGATGAACTCGCGCTCCCGGAGCGAGAGGATCTCCGCACGCACGAAGCGCGCCGTCCCCTCCCAGCTGGTCAGCCCGATCACAATCATGATGTTCCAGATCGAGGGCTTGATGATCGCCACGACGGTCAGGATCAGGAAGAACGTCGGGAACGAGAGCATCACATCGATGATCCCGGTGACGAGCGTGTCCACGGTGAGGAGCCGGACGCGACCGAGACCGAGCCGGACCGGCCCGTAGTGGCCGGCCAGCCCGCCGAGCACGATACCGATCATTACCGCGAGGCCCACCGCGACGAAGCCCACCGAGAGCGACACGAAGGCGCCCTCGAGCATCCGGGCGAAGACGTCGCGGCCGAGCTCGTCGGTGCCGAAAAGGTAGACGCCGAGCCGCGGCCAGCTCGCAGCGGGCACCGCTACGCGGTTCGGTCGGGCGAAGGGCCCCTGGAGCCGGTCGGGTAGGCGCACCTCCCGCGGGTCCAGGACCGGCTGCGCACCCTTCGTCAAGGCTACTCCGACGAGGGCGATCAGGAAGAAGCCGAGGACGACGCCCAGCCCGACCACTGCCGGGCCGTTCCGGCGGAAGGCACGCCAGACGAGCCAGCCCGGCGAGTCGCCGCGCGCCCGAGGGGTCACAGGCGGATCCGCGGATCGACCAGCATGTAGAGAATGTCCGAGCAGAGCGTCCCGACCACGGTGAGGAGGGCCGCGATGAAATTGAGCGCGATCACTACCGGATAATCGCGCGCCAGGATCGCCTCATAGCCGAGCCGGCCGATTCCCGGCCACGCGAAAATCGTCTCGAAGATGACGCTGCCGCCGATCAGCCCCGGGATCAGAAGGCCGAGCATGGTGACGAAGGGCAGAAGGCCGTTCCGGAGGGCGTGCCGGTAGAGCACCGCGTCCTCCGGCAGCCCCTTGGCCCGGGCGGTGCGGACATAGTCGGAGCTGAGCACCTCGAGCATCTGCGAGCGCACGTAGCGGGAGAGCACGGCGATCCCCGCGGTGGCGCCCAGGAGCGATGGGAGCACGAGGTGCCAGGTGCGGTCCATGAACTGCCCCCACGCCCCGGTAGCCTCGCGCCCGAAGGTCTGGATCCCGATCACGTCAACGTGGAAGGTCTGCACGACGAAGATGATGGCCAGGTAAGAGAGGTAGAACCCGGGGACCGAGATCAGCGCGAACACGAGCACCGTCGTCGCGCGGTCGAACCAGGAATCGCGCCGGACCGCGGTCGCGACCCCGAGCGGGAAGGCGAAGCACCAGACCAGGATCGTGCCGACGACGAAGAGCGGAAAGCTGTTCCAGGCGCGCTGGAGGATCTTGGGCAGGACCGGCTGGTTGTCCTTGAACGCGCGCAGCTGGCCAGTGAACAGACGATGGTAGAAGAGCCCGTACTGGACGTAGAGGGGCTTGTCGAGGTCGAACGCCGCGCGGTACCGCGTGAGCTGCTCCTTGGTGAAGCGCGGGTTCAGCGGGTCGATCTGGCTCGGCGCCCCCGGTGCGAGGTGGATCACGAGGAAGGAGACGATCGAGATCAGGAGGAGCGTCCAGAGCTTCCGCCAGCAAGCGTGGGCCAGGAAGGGCAGCACCGCCTACCCCGCCGCCAGCTCGGGCCGGTACGGCGGGAGGACCGGCCGCGGCGTCTTGATCCACTGGTCGAAATGGAAGTTGATGCGGCCCAGGCGGTTCGGCTCGAACGGCAGGTACGCGGGCGTGCCGTCCGGGTGGCGCACCATGCGAACGATCTTGGCGTCCATCAGGACCAGCGCCCGGCGCACGTAGAGGAACGTGTACGGCTGGTCTTGGGCAACGAGCCGGTGGAGCTCGCGGGCCATGGCCGTCTGGCGGGCGTCGTCGTACTCGCGCCGGATGCGCACCATGAGCTCGTCCGCCCGCGGATTCGCGTAGCCCACGAAGTTGAGCTGCTGGGGACCGGCCTGGCTCGAGTGGAAGATCTGGTAGATGTCCGGGTCGAGCCCCATCGACCAGCCGAGCACGACCGCGTCGAAGTCGAGCTTGTTCACGCGTTCCCGGATGAAGACCGCCCACTCCAGCGCGAGGACCTCGACCTTGACCCCGAGCCGCCGCCAGGCGTTTTGGGCGATGACCATGATCGCCTGGCGCTCCTCGTTCCCGGAGTTCGTAATGAGCGTGAACTCGAGTGGCTTCCCGTTCTTCTCCAGAATCCCTTGGGCGTTCTTCCGCCAGCCGGCCTCGGCGAGGAGCCGGGCAGCCCCCGCCGGATCGTACGGCACGGGTCGCACGCCAGGATCGTAGTACTCGGTTTGCTGGGGGAACGGGCCCGTGGTTCGCCGCCCCTGACCGTAGAGTACGTACCGGATTATCTCGTCAACGTCGATTGCCATGCCGAGGGCGGTCCGCACCCGGACGTCCTGGAACTGCGGACGCCGCAGGTTGTACCCGATGTAGCTGTACCCCAGGCCCAGCAACGAGTTCACGTGGAACCGCGGGTCGTCCCGCAGTCGCGCCACTTGGTGCGCCTGGGCCCCGTAGCCGTCGGCCGTACCGGCGTAGAATGCGAGCTCCGACGTCAGAGCGTCCGGGAGGATCCGGATCAGGTACTCGCGGAAATTCGGCGGCCCCTCCCAGTAGTCATCGTTGCGTACGAGCCGGACAGAAACGTCGCTCTCCCAGTTCGCGAACCGGTACGGCCCGCTTCCCACCGGCCGCCGGTTGAACCCCGAGTCCCGAACGCTGAAGACCGCCGGATCCTTGCCGGCCGCGCGGGCCTCGGCCGCGAGGGTTTCCCGGTTGAGCAGATGCTCGGGCAGGATCCCCATGCCCCAACTCTCGAAGCCGGGCTGGAAGAGCTCCCGGTACGTTACCCGGACCGTGTATGGATCCGCGGTCTCAACCGCCTTGATCGGCTCGAAGTCCGACACCCGCGGCGAGAGGTTCCGCGGGTCCATCAGCGTCTCGTAGGTGAAGCGCACGTCCCGCGCAGTGAGCTCGTACCCGTCGTGGAAGCGCACGCCGCGCCGGAGCCGAAAGACGATGACCGGGTTCTCCTCGGTCGGCCGGACGTGGCCTTCGGCAGCAGCGCGGGCCGACGCGGGATCCGGCGCGGCGACGTACCGGAGGCGGTCGAGCTTCCCCACGTACCCCCCGAGGAGCCGATCGAGGTTCGCGAAGAAATCCTGATCCACGGCCCGAAGCGTGAACTTGATCCGCGGCGGTCGCCGAACGGCGACGGGGATCGTGGCGGCCGGGGGGCCAGGCCGCCGGGCAGGGGCCGGCGGCGCAATCTGCACGGCGCTGGTCTCGCCTGGCAGGATGACCATCGCCTCGACCGCGCGGAGCGCCGGCGAGCCAGCCACCTGCGCGGCCCGGAGTCGTGCCAGCAGAGCCTCCGGAGTGGCTGGGGTTCCGTCCGGCAACCGCTGCGTCTCGTCGGCGAAGAGGTAGGCCTCCTCGAGGATTTGCCAGGACTCGGCCAGGCGCCCGCGGAACGAGAGATCGAGATCGCGGTCGATTAGGCCTTCGAAGACCAGGGCGTTTACCTCGCTCGAGGCTGAATCCGCCGAGAGCGTCGGGTTCAGGATCACAGCGTCGGCGATGGAACTGCTGATGTAGCGCGTGAGCCGCCCGGGGTCACCGCGAGCCTGGTCTTCGAACGTCGGCACCCAGAGGTACGACTGGAGCAGGAAGAGGCTGACCAGCGTCGGCGCCGCGAGCAGGAGGACCTTCGTCGATCGCATCCGCGTCCTAGCCCGTTCGCTCAGCTGGCGACCGCGTCATCCTCGACCACCTCGAGGTCCAGCGCGGCGGCGATGAGCGCGCGCGTGTAGGGGTGCACCGGCCGCTCGAAGATCTGCGCGGTCGGCCCCCGCTCCACGACCGCGCCGGCTCGCATCACGATGACCTCGTCGCTCAGCGCGCGGATCACCCGGAGGTCGTGGCTGATGAAGAGGTAGGCGAGCCGGTGCCGCGCCTGCAGCTCCCGCAGGAGGTCGATCATCTGCGCTTGGATCGACCGGTCGAGCGCGGAGGTGGGCTCGTCGAGGACGATCAGCCGCGGCTTGAGCACGAGGGCGCGGGCGAGCGCCACCCGCTGCCGCTGCCCCCCCGACAGCTCGTGGGGGTAGCGGTCGCGCACTTCCGGACCGAGCCCGACCTCCGTGAGCGCCGCCCCGATCAGCGCCTCCCGCTCCTCGACGCTCCGGCCGATGTCGTGGACGGCGAGCCCCTCCCCGACGATCTGGCCGACAGACTGTCGCGGCGACAAGGATCCGTAGGGATCCTGGAAGACGATCTGCATCTCCCTCCGGAGCGGCCGCAGGGCGCGCGAGCCGAGCCCCTGGAGCTCGCGACCCTGGAACTCGATCCGGCCGCCGCTTCGGAGGAGGCGGAGCAGCGCCAGCCCGAGGGTCGTCTTGCCCGAGCCGCTCTCGCCCACGACGCCGACCGTCTGGCCTTCCCGGACCGTGACGCTGACCCCGTCCACCGCCTTGACGTGGTCGATCGAGCGTCGCAGGACCCCGGCCTTGATCGGGAACCAGACCCTCACGTCCTCGGCCGTCATGAGGACCGGCGCGGCGCCGGCTCCGTCGGGCGTCCGGGGCGCCGGCTCGGCGGCCAGCAGGCGCCGCGTGTACGCGTGCTGCGGCCGCTCGAAGACCTCGGCCGCCGGCCCCGCCTCCACGATCTCCCCCTGGGTCATGACCGACACGCGGTCCGCCATCTTCCGGACGACCGCAAGGTCGTGGGTGATCAGCAGGAGTGCCATGCCGAACCGCGCCTGGAGGTCCCGGAGCAGCTTCAGGATCTGCGCCTCGATGGTGACGTCGAGCGCCGTCGTCGGCTCGTCCGCGATCAGCAGGTCGGGCTCGTTGGCGAGCGCCATGGCGATCATCACCCGCTGGCGCTGGCCGCCCGAGAGTTGGTGGGGATACGCGTCGAGGCGCCGCTCGGCCTCGGGCAGGCCAACCAGCCGCAAGAGCTCCACGGTCCGCGCCCGCGCCGCCCGCCGGCTGAGCCCCTTGTGAACGAACAGGACCTCGTTGACCTGCTTCTCGATCGTGTGTAGCGGGTTGAGCGACGTCATCGGCTCCTGGAAGATCATCGCGATCCGGTCACCGCGCACCTGCCGGAGGGTCGCCTCGCCGGCCCCCAAGAGCTCGCGCCCCTGGAAGAGAATGCTCCCGGAGGGATGGCGGGCGGTGGGATACGGCAGGAGCTGAAGGATGGACAGGGCGGTGACGGACTTGCCCGAGCCGCTCTCGCCCACCAGCCCGACGGTCTCGCCCTTCGCGATGTCGAGCGATACCTGGCGCACGGCCCGCACTTCGCCGCCCTGCGTGTCGAACGACACGGACAGATCGCGAATCGTCAGAATCGGGGCCGCGCCCATCAAAGGGTCTTCCGGGGGTCGAACGCGTCGCGCACTGCCTCCCCGATGAAGACCAGCAGGCTCAGCATCACGGCCAGGACGATGAATCCGGTGATGCCGAGCCACGGCGCCTGCAGGTTTGCCTTGCCCTGGGCCAGAATCTCTCCGAGCGACGGCGAGCCTGGTGGGAGGCCGAACCCGAGGAAGTCGAGCGACGTCAGCGTCGTGATGGAGCCGTTGAGGATGAAGGGCAGGAAGGTCAGCGTGGCGACCATCGCGTTCGGGAGCACGTGCCGGAACATGATCACACTGTTCCGGACACCGAGCGCGCGCGCGGCGCGCACGTAGTCGAAGTTGCGGGCTCGCAGGAACTCGGCGCGCACGACGCCGACCAGGGACATCCAGCTGAAGAGTAGCATGAGCCCCAGGAGCCACCAGAACGTCGGCTCGACGATGCTGGCCAGGATGATGAGGAGGTAGAGCACCGGCAGGCCGGACCAGGTCTCGATGAAGCGCTGGAGCCACAGGTCCGTCAGCCCGCCGAAGTAGCCCTGGACTGCGCCGGCGACGACCCCGATCACCGAGCTCAAGAGCGTCAGGGTGAGGCCGAACAGGACCGAGATCCGGAAACCGTAGAGCAGCCGGGCCGCCAGGTCACGTCCCTGGTCGTCGGTCCCCAGCCAGTTGACCGCCGAGGGCGGCGCCGGCGCGGGCACTGGCAGGTCGTAGTTGATGGTGTCGTAGCGGAAGGGGATCGGGGGCCAGACGACCCACCCCTTCTCGCGGATCATCCCGCTGACGGCCGGGTCGCGATACACCGCCTCGGTGGGGAAGGCGCCGCCGAATGTCGTCTCCGGATAGGCCTTCACCACCGGGAAGTAGAGGGCGCCATCGAACTTCACCAGGAGCGGGCGGTCGTTCGCCACCACCTCGGCCAGCAGGCTCACACCGAACAGCACCGCGAAGGTCCACAGCGACCAGAAGCCCCGCCGGTTCGCCCGGAAGTTGCGGAGGCGTCGTCGTGTCAGCGGGCTCAGGCGCCGGCTCACACCCCCACGGAGCACGCGTCATGTCTCCCGGCCGGCGAAATCGATGCGGGGGTCGATGGCGACATAGGTGAGGTCGCTGACCAGATTCAGCAAGAGCCCGACCAACGTGTAGATGTAGAGCGTGCCGAACATGATCGGATAGTCGCGGTTGATCGCCGCCTCGAAGCCGAGGAGCCCCAGTCCGTCGAGCGAGAAGATCACCTCGATCAGGAGCGCGCCGGTGAACAGGATCCCCACGAAGGCCGCGGGGAAGCCGGCCACCACGAGCAGCATCGCGTTGCGGAAGACGTGGCCGTAGAGCACGCGCCGCTTCGTCAGCCCCTTGGAGCGCGCCGTCGTGACGTACTGCTTGTTGATCTCCTCCAGGAAGGAGTTCTTGGTGAGCATGGTCAGGCCGGCAAACCCCCCCACGAGCAGGGCGACGACCGGCAGCGTGATGTGCCAGAAGTAGTCGACGATGCGGCTCGGCCAGCTCAGCTCCCGCCAGTGGTCGGAGGTGAGCCCGCGGAGCGGGAACCAGTCGAGGAAGCTCCCCCCGGCGAACAGGACGACCAGCAGGATGGCGAAGAGAAAGCCCGGGATCGCGTAACCCACGACGACGACCCCGCTGGTCCAGACGTCGAAGGGCGAGCCGTCGCGCGTGGCCTTGGCGATGCCGAGCGGGATCGACACGAGGTAGATGAGGAGCGTCGTCCACAGGCCCAGCGAGATCGACACCGGCATCTTCTCGACGATCAGATCGATGACGCGGCGATCCCGGAAAAAGCTCGTGCCGAAGTCGAAGGCCACGTAGCTCCGGATCATGCGGACGAACCGCTCGGGGGCGGGGCGGTCGAAGCCGTACTGCCGCTCGAGCTGGCGGATCAGCTCCGGGTCGAGCCCGCGTGCGCCGCGATACCTTTCGGTGACGTCGCCGGCCTGGGCCCCGCCCTGGGCGGGCCGCGCCGCGCCCGTCTCGCCGCCGCCCGAGCCGCCGATCCGCGCCGTCGCCTCCACCGCGTGACCCCGCAGCCGGGCGATCATGAGCTCGACGGGACCGCCCGGCGCCGCCTGGACCACGATGAAGTTGATCACCATGATGCCGAACAGTGTGGGGACCATCAGCAGCAGGCGACGGACGACGTAGGCGAGCATCGGCCCGGGGCCCGGCTACTTGGGAATCTCGCCCTTGCGGCGGGCGAGAGCGGCCTCCTTCTGCGCGTCGACCCACCACGTGTCGAACCCGAGCGCGTACTTCGGCGAGACCGCCGGCCGGCCGAACTTGTCCCAGTACACGACGCGGAACGCCCGGATGTGCCAGTGGGGAATGACGTAGTGGCCCCACAGCAGCACGCGGTCGAGGGCGCGGGTCCGGACGACCAGGCTCGGCCGGTCCGGCGCCTGAATCACTAGGTCGATGAGCCGGTCCACCGCCGGGTCCTTGATGCCCGCGAGGTTCCGGCTCCCGCGATCGCCGGCGGCCTGGGACCCCCAGAAGTCACGCTGCTCGTTGCCGGGAGAGAGGGACTGGGCCCACACGAAGACGATCATGTCGAAATCGAAGTCGTCCTGCCGCTTCTCGTACTGGGCCGCGTCGACGACCCGGACACGCGCGGTGACGCCGAGCCGTTCGAGGTTCTTGGCGAACGGCAGCGCGATCCGCTCCCACGTGGGCTCGTCGAGCAGGATCTCGAACTGCATCGGCTCCCCGCGCGCGTTCACCAGCTTCTGACCCTTGACGGTCCAGCCTGCGTCCGCGAGGAGCCGCAGCGCCTCGCGCACGCCATCCCGGATGTTGCCGCTCCCGTCGGTCGAGGGCGGCTGGTACTCCTTGGTGAAAGCCTCGTCGGGCACCTTGCCCCGCAACGGTTCCAGGATCCTCAGCTCCTCGCCGCTCGGCAGGCCGCTCGAGGCGAGCTCCGAGTTCGAGAAGTAGCTCTTGGTCCGTGTGTAGGCCCCGTAGAACAGATTCTTGTTGCTCCACTCGAAGTCGAACGCGTAGGCCAGCGCACGGCGAACCCGGGCGTCCTGAAAGATCGGCCGGCGCGTGTTGAACACGAAGCCCTGCAGACCGGTCGGGACCTCGTTCTTGATCTCCTCCTTCTTCAGGAGCCCGCGCGTCACCGCCGGCGTGGCGTAGGCGGTCGCCCAGTTCTTCGCCACGTTCTCCGGGCGGAAGTCGTACTCGCCGCCCTTCAGCGCCTCGATCGCCACCGTGGAGTCTCGGTAGTAGTCGTACCGGATTGTCTCGAAGTTCTCCCGGCCGACGTTCACCGGGAGCCGGGCCGCCCAGTAGTCCTTCACCCGCCGGTATGTGACCGAGCGGCCGGGCTCGACCGATTCCAGCCGGTACGCCCCGTTCCCGAGCGGCGGCTCGAGTGTCGTCTTCTCGAAGTCGCGCGGGCTCCAGTACGCGCGGGACAGCACCGGGAGCTGGCCGACGATCAGGGGCAGCTCGCGGTTGTCCCCGGGGCCGAAGGCGAAGCGCACCTTCCGCTCGCCCACCTTCTCCGCCTTGGTGACCTGGGCGTAGTAGCTCCGGTAGAAGGGACGCCCTTTCGTCTTGAGCGCGTCGAACGTCCAGATCACGTCCTCGACCGTGATGGGGCTCCCGTCGTGGAAGCGGGCCTGAGGCCGGAGCGTGAAGGTGACCCACGAGCGGTCGGCGGGGATCTCGATCGTCTCGGCAACGAGCCCGTACTGGGAGAAGGGCTCGTCGTCCGAGGACACGGTCAGGGTGTCGAACACACCGCCGATGCCGGCGGCAGGGATCCCCTTGAGGACGAAGGGATTCAGGGTGTCGAAGGTGCCGATGGCCGCGAGCTTGACGTCGCCGCCTTTCGGGGCTTCCGGATTGACGTACTGGAAGTGCGGGAAGCCCGGGGGGTACTTGAGGTCCCCGTACATCGAGAGCGCGTGGCCCACCGTGACCTTGGATCCCGCCGTCTGGGGGGCGGCCGGGGCGGGCGAGAGGAGGAGCAGGGCCGCGAGGAGCAGAGCCCCGATGGATCCCATGAATCTTCCTCCGCCTGGTATCCCGCTCATGTCCTCGCCGCCCGCCGGGTGCTCCCGGTTACTTGGGCACGGCGGGCAGCGCCGCCGGCACCCCGGGCGCCGGGGTCTCGACCGGCGCGGGCGCGGTCGCCGGCACGACCGATTGGGCCCGCGAGGACAGCTTCGCCAAGCTGAACGAGGTGATCATGAACAGGATCGCGACCACCGTCGTGATCTTGCCCAGGATCGTCGGGGTACCCATCGAGCCGAAGACCGCCTGGCTCCCGCCCCCGCCGAACGCCGAGCCGATGTCGGCTCCCTTGCCGGCCTGGAGCAGCACGATCCCGATGATGGCGAGGCACACGAGGACGTGCACGACGATCAGCACATAGTACACGGTAGACTCCTCACTCGGGCGGCCGGGGCGCGCGACGCGTTCCCCGGCCTCCCGCGTCGATCACGCGGCCAGTGCGGGCAGTGCGGAATGGAATGCGATCACCGTCGCTCAGCGCGCGGGCACCCCCGCCCGACCCTTGGCTTCGAGGCCGGCTCGCACGATGCCGATGAAGTCAGGCACCTTGAGGCTCGCCCCGCCGACGAGGGCCCCGTCGATCTCCGACTCCGCCATGAGCGCCGGCGTCACCTCGGGCTTGACGCTGCCACCGTAGAGGATCGGGCACGCGGCGGCGACGGCCGGCCCCGCCAGGCGCCCGAGCGCCGCGCGGAGCTGCGCGTGGACCTCGGCCGCCTGGGCGGGCGTGGCGGTCTGGCCCGTCCCGATGGCCCACACGGGCTCGTAGGCGAGCCAGCACCGCCCGACCTCCGCGGCCGCCCGCTCGCCGAGGGCGGCGTCGAGCTGGCGGGTGACGACGGCGAGCGTCTGTCCGGCGGCGCGCTCGGCGCCGGTCTCGCCGACGCACACGAGCGGCGTGAGTCCCTGGCCGAGCACGGCGGTCACCTTACGCCGCACGATCTCGTCCGTCTCGCCGAGCCCCTGGCGCCGCTCGGAGTGCCCGAGGATGACGAGCCGGGCGCCCGCGTCCCAGACCTGGACGGGCGAGACCGATCCGGTGAAGGCCCCGCTCGTCTCCCAGTGCGCGTCCTGGGCCCCGAGGAGGATGGTCGAGCCGGCGAGCACCTCGGCGACCGCGGCCAGCGCCGTGAAGGGCGGGCACACGGCAACGCGGGTCTCCGCGAGCCCACGGCAGCCGTCGCGGACGCCCGCCGCCAGGCCCCGCGCCTCCGCGAGGGTCGTGTGCATCTTCCAGTTCCCCGCGATGACCGGCGTGCGCGGCACGGTTCCTTCAGCCATGGGCCGCCATCAGGCGTCGTCCAGCGCGGCCACGCCCGGCAGCGTCCGCCCTTCCAGGTACTCCAGGAACGCGCCGCCTCCCGTGGAGAGATAGCCGATCCGGTCGGCCACACCCGCCGCCTGGACGGCGGCCACCGTGTCGCCGCCGCCGATCACCGACAGGGCGGGCGCCTCCGCCACGGCTCGGGCCAGCCCAAGCGTCCCGGCTGCGAACGGGGCCCGCTCGAAGACGCCCATCGGTCCGTTCCAGACGATGGTCTGGCTGCCGCGGAACGCGTCGGTGAAGTGCCGGACGGTCTTAGGGCCGATGTCGAGGCCCATCAGGTCGACGGGGATCGCCCCGCTCTCGACGACACGTCCTTCCGCGGCGTCGGGCGAGGCGGCGACCACCGTGTCGACGGGCAGGCGGAAATCGACGCGCCGCGCCCGGGCTTCATCGAGGAGGCGGCGGGCCGTCTCGACCAGGTTCACCTCGAGGAGTGACCGCCCGACCTCGTGTCCTTGGGCGCGCAGGAAGGTGAACGCCATCCCGCCGCCGACCACCAGCCGGTCAACCCGGCCGAGGAGGGACTCGATCAGGGCGAGCTTGTCGGAGACCTTGGCGCCTCCGAGGATGGCGACGAGCGGGCGCGCCGGGGCGTCGAAGATCCGCGCGAGGGCGGCGAGCTCCTGCTTCATCAGGAGCCCGGCCACGGCCGGCCGGAGGTGGCGCGTGATCCCCTCGGTCGAGGCGTGCGCCCGGTGGGCCGCCGCGAAGGCGTCGCTCACGTAGACGTCACCGAGCCGCGCGAGCGCCTGCGCGAACGCGGGATCGTTCGCCTCCTCGCCCGCGTGGAAGCGGAGGTTCTCGAGGAGCAGCATGCCTCCCGGCGGGAGCGCGCCGGCCTGGGCCTCGACGGCCGACCCCACGCAGTCCGGCGCCAGCGGGACCGCTTCGCCGAGAAGCGCTCCGAGCCGCCGCGCGACGGGCGCCAGGGAAAGCTTCGCCTCGGGCCCGCCCTTGGGCCGGCCGAGGTGCGAGGCGACCACCATCCCGCGCACGCCACGCGTCCGCGCGTGGCGGAGGGTCGGCAGTGCCGCGCGGATCCGCGCGTCCTCGCTCACCTCGCCGTCGCGCCCGAGCGGGACGTTGAAGTCGACTCGCACGAAGACCCGGCGGTCCCGGAGGTCGAGATCTTCGATCGTGCGCTTGGGCATGACAGGGGACAGGCGCGGCCGGCCGGGCCTGGCCGCGCCGGGGTCCGGCTCTACCGGGTCCGCCCCATGAAGGCGACCAGGTCGCGGACACGGCTCGAGTAGCCCCACTCGTTGTCGTACCAGGCGAGCACCTTCACGAGCGAGCCCTCCACCAGGGCCGTCGACGGCCCGTCCACGATGGAGGAGTGCGCGTCGCCATTGAAGTCGACCGACACGAGCGGCTCGTCCGTGTACGCGAGGATGCCCTTCAGCGGGCCCGCCGCGGCGGCCCGGAACGCCTCGTTGACCTCCTCGACGGAGACCGGCCGCTCGAGCTCCGCCGTGAGATCGACGACGGACACGTTCGGCGTCGGGACCCGGATCGAAATGCCGTCCAGCTTCCCCTTGAGGGACGGCAGGACGAGCCCCACCGCCTTCGCCGCGCCGGTGGTGGTGGGGATCATCGAGACCGCCCCCGCCCGGGCTCGCCGGAGATCCTTGTGCGGGAAGTCCTGAATGGGCTGGTCGTTAGTGTAGGAGTGGATCGTCGTGCAGTATCCGCGCCGCACGCCGAAACGATCGAGCAGCACCTTGGTAACCGTGGCGAGGCAGTTGGTGGTACAGGACGCGTTCGAGACGACGTGGTGCTTCGCGGGATCGTAGGTCTGCTCGTTCACCCCGAGGACCAGCGTCACGTCCGGATCCTTCGCGGGGGCGGTGATGATGACCTTCCGCGCCCCGGCCTCGAGGTGCTTCCCCGCGCTGGCGCGGTCGACGAACCGCCCTGTCGACTCGACCACGATGTCCACCCCCAGCTCCCGCCAGGGCAGGCTGCCGGGGTCCTTCTGGGCGAGCACGCGGATCTGTCGGCCGTCGACGAAGATCGCATCGCCCTTGGCCACGACCTCCGGTCCGAACGTTCCGTGGACCGAGTCGTGCTTGAGCAGGTGCGCCAGGGTGGGCGCGTCGGTCAGGTCGTTCACCGCCACGACCTCGAACCCGGGGGTCCCCCACGCGGCGCGGAAGAATACCCGGCCGATCCGACCGAATCCGTTGATGCCCACCTTCAGCGCCATCGCTCCCATCTCCTCTCGCAGGGTTGGCTGTGAGGAACGTCGCGGATTATCGATGATTATAGGGGGCGGGTGTGAGGGGGTCAACGCAGCGCAGTCCCGAGGGCGCCCGGTCGGCGGCCCGTTGCCGGAATCAGCGCAGGACGACGCGCGCGAGTGTCAGCACGCCGACCGCCGTCGCGCCCGCCGCCCGGAGGGCGCGGGCCGCGGCGCCCACCGTCGCCCCGGTCGTGAGCACGTCGTCCACGAGCAGCAGGCGCCGGTCCCGGACCTCGGTCGGGCGCGAGACCCGGAACGCGTCCCGGACGTTGGCGCGCCGGGCCTCAGCGTCGAGATCGGTCTGGGGGAGCGTCGGGCGCGCGCGGACCAGGGTTCGCCCGAGCAGCGGCAGGCGCCAGCGGGCCGCGCACGGGGTGGCCAGGAGCTCGGCCTGGTTGAACCCGCGCTCGGCCAGCCGGGCCGGATGGAGCGGCACGGGGACCAGGCCGTCCGCCCAGTCGCCGGGTGGGGCCGGCAGGGCGTCGGCGCCCGCCTCGGCCAGGAGTCGCCCGAGCGGCGTGGCCAGGACGGGCCGGCCCCCGAATTTCAGCGCGTGGATCGCCTCGCGCATCCCGTCGCGGTACTGAGCGACGGCGCGGGCGAACGCGTAGGGCGGCGGCGTCCGCCGGCACGCGTCGCACGGCAGCACGCCGGCCAGCCCCGGGAAGGGTTCGCCGCACACCGAGCAGCCTGGCCCGAGCCCGACGGGGAGCGCCGCCCAGCAGGGTCCGCAGAACGGGCGGTGGACCGGGTCGTCCGACCGGGTCGCGCAGACGGGGCAGACGGCCGGGAACACGAGATCAAGGAGGGGATCGAACCAGCGAGCGAGAGCGAGGCCCATCGTCGGGGCCCCCACGGTGAGCCGGGCTCAGCCGGCGGCGGTCTTGTCCTCGCGCTCGAGGCGCCGCTGGCAGTCGATGCAGTAGCGCGCGAACGGCAGCGCGTCGAGCCGCTTCTCGCCGATCGGCTCTCCGCAGCGCTCGCACTCCCCGAAGCCACCTTCGTCAAGCTTTCGGAGCGCGGTCAGCACCTCACGCAGGAGCCGGCGGTCGCCGTTGCCCAGCTCGAACTGGAACTCGCGCGTGTACGCCGTATTGGCTTGGTCGCCGAGGTCCTTGGTCGCGTCGTCGTCGACACCCTTCTCATAGAGCACGCTGCGGCCAACCTCAGTCTCGAGCTGACGGCGCTTGGCCACGAGCGCCTCGCGCAACTCCTTCAGCCGGTGCTGTCCGAGCTTGGTTGTCATCGCCGCACCACCTCCTCCGGGGCACTCGGCCCGACGCGCCCCGGGCGCGTTCGTCACGGTAGCACGCGCTCCCGGGGGGTGTCCAGCTGGCGGGGGCGCTCAGTGGGCCACCCTCGCTTGGCAAGGGACTCGTCGGACGGCCTTCGGCCTGCAGGCTCAGGCCTCGATGGGCACCTCGGGCGCGTCCCCCCACAGGCGGTCGAGCGCGTAGAAGGCGCGCGTCTCCGGCAGGAAGACGTGCACGACGACGTCTCCGTAGTCGAGGAGGACCCAGCCCGACGAGGCCACGCCCTCGCGGTGGAGGGCGCGGTGGCCCGCGGCCTTGAGCGCCGCCTCGATCGCCTCCGCGATCGTCTGCACGTGCGTCGTCGACGAGCCGGTGCAGAGGACGAAGTAGTCGGCGATCCCGGATAGGGCGGCGAGGTCGAGGAGCTGGAGCGCCTGCGCCCGCTTGTCGAGTGCTGCGCGCGCCGACAGCCGGGCTTTCTCGGCGACGGAGCCAGGCACGCTAGGCGGGCTCGCGATAGAGACGATGATCGGCGATGTACTCGGCGACGGCCAGCGGTACCTGGTACCGCGCGCTCTCGCCGGCGGTCAGGCGCTCGCGGACCTCCCGCGCCGAGACGGCGACCGACCGCGTCTCGACGAGCGCGCACTCGCCGGGGGCGAGCGTCTCCGCATCGACCGGGGGCACCCGGCGCCAGCCCGTCCGGCCGAGCCGCGTGAGGACGGCCCGGGCCGCCGGACCCTGCGGATCGAACGCGCCGCCGCCCCGGTGACCCACCGCCAGCGTCGCGAAGGCGCCGAGCCGCTCCGGCGTCCGCCAGGTGGGCAGATCGAGGAACGTGTCGCTCCCCATCAGGAAGAAGAGCCGCGCGCCCGGCCAGTCGCCCGCTAGTGTCTCGACGGTGTCGGCCGAATACGACGGCCCGGCGCGCTCGACCTCGACCGGGCACGCGACGAAGCCCGGATGGCCTGCCACCGCGAGGCTCACCATCGCGTAGCGGTGGAGCGCGGGGACGAGCCCGCCGGGCGGCTTGTGCGGCGGCGTCCCCGCCGGCACGAAGAGGACGCGGTCGAGCCCCAAGCGCTCACGGAACGCCTCCGCGAGGACCAGGTGCCCGAGGTGGATCGGGTTGAACGTGCCGCCCAGAATGCCGAGCCGCCACTCCGCCATCGGCGGCGCCTCAGGGGCAGGCTCCCGCCACGGCTACTCGCGGATCTGGCCGGAGCCGGTCACCACGAACTTGGTCGTGGTGAGCTCCTCGACGCCGACCGGCCCGCGGGCGTGGAGCTTCGACGTGGAGATGCCCAGCTCCGCACCCATGCCGAACTGATTGCCGTCGACCAGCCGTGTCGAGGCGTTGACGAGGACGCAGGCGGCATCGATCTCCGCCACGAAGCGGCGCGCCCGGAGGTAGTCCCGGGTCACGATGGCCTCCGCCAACCCCGAGCCGTGCCGCCGGACGTGCGCGACGGCCTCGTCGAAGCTCGGGACGACCCGGATGGAGAGGACGAGGTCGAGGTACTCCGTGTCCCAGTCCGCCTCCACCGCCGGGCGGGCTTCCGGGACGAGCTCGCACGTCCGGGGGCAGCCGCGGAGCTCCACGCCCGCGGCGCGGAAGCGCGCGGCGACCGCGGGCAGGAACGCCGCGGCGACGTCCGCGTGGACCAGAAGGGTCTCCATGGCGTTGCACACGCCCGGGCGCTGGACTTTCGCATTGACCGCGATGTCGGCCGCCATGTGGAGGTCGGCGTCGGCGTCGACGTAGACGTGGCAGAGCCCCTTGTCGTGCTTGAGGATCGGGATCGTGGCGCGCTCGGCCACCAGGCGCACGAACGCCTCGCCGCCGCGCGGCACGATGAGGTCAACGTACCGGTCGAGCGTGATGAGGATCTCGACGGCCTCGCGGTCGGGCACGTCGACGAACCCGAGGGCCTCCGCGGGGAGTCCGGCCTTCTCGAGGCCCTTGCCGAGGATCGCCGCGATAACGCCGTTCGACTCGAGCGCCTCGCGGCCCCCCCGTAGCACGCAGGCGTTCCCGCTCTTGACGCAGAGCGCAGCGGCGTCGGCGGTCACGTTCGGCCGGCTCTCGTAGATGAAGCCGACGACGCCGAGCGGCACGCGGACCTTCGCGATCTCGATCCCGTTCGGCCGCCGCCACCCCCGGACGGTCTCCCCGACGGGATCCGGCAGCGCGGCGACCTGGCGGATGCCCGTCGCCATGTCCTCGACCCGCGCGTCCGTCAGCGCGAGGCGGTCGAGAAAGGCCCGCGGATGCCCCTGGCCCCGGGCGCGCTCGAGGTCCGCGCGGTTCGCCTCGAGGATGGCGGGCGCCTTCTCCTCGATGCCGCGCGCCATCGCGAGGAGCGCCTCGCTCTTCACGCGCGCGCTTGCGAGCGCCAGGCTCCGGGCGGCATCGTGCGCGGCCCGGGCACGCGTCTCGACCAGCTCGCGCACGTCGATCGCCGCCACGGCCCTAGAATATCACGGGGTTAGAGGATGACGAGGTTGTCGCGGTGGATGACCTCGTCCGTCACGCGGTATCCGAGCAGGCGCTCGATGTCCGCCGTCTTCGCGCCGCGCAGGAGCTCGAGCTCGCGGGCGGCGCAGCTCACGATGCCGCGCGCGAACTCGCGCCCCTCCGCGTCGCGCACCCCCACGGCGTCGCCGGCCGCGAACTGCCCGCTCACCGTGAGCACACCCGACGGCAGGAGGCTCTTGCCGCGCTCGACGAGCGCGCGGCGCGCGCCGGCGTCCACCGCGATCGTGCCCTGCACAGGCAGCGCGAAGGCGATCCAGCGCTTGCGGGCCGCCAGCCGGTCGGTCCGGGGCTCGAAGTAGGTGCCCACGGACTCGCCCCTGACGACGGCCCGCAGCACCGCGGGCCGCCGGCCGTCGGCGATGACCATGGGGATCCCGGCGGCCATGGCTTTCTGCGCCGCCTGGAGCTTCGTCACCATGCCGCCCGTCCCCACCGGCCCGCCGGCGCCCGCCCGCGCCTCCATCTCGGGGGTGATGGTCTCCACGCGCGCGATCCGGCGCGCCGCCGGGTCGTGCCGCGGATCTCCCGTGTAGAGCCCGTCGATGTCGGAGAGGAGCACGAGGAGGTCGGCGTCGATCAGCGCCGCGACGAGTGCCGCGAGGTTGTCGTTGTCGCCGACCTTGATCTCCTCGATCGCCACCGTGTCGTTCTCGTTGATGATCGGCAGCACGCGGAATCCGAGGAGCGTCATGAGCGTGTTGCGCGCGTTCAGGTAGCGCTCGCGATGGCTCACGTCCTCCTGCGTGAGCAGCACCTGCGCGACCCGGACGCCGTGCGCCCCGCAAGCCTGCTCGTAGTGCCACATGAGCGCCGCCTGGCCGACCGCGGCCGCCGCCTGCTTCTCGGGAATCGATCGCGGCTTCGGGCCGAGCCCGAGTCGCGCCGTCCCGGCGGCGATCGCGCCCGAGGTCACGAGGGCGACCTGGACACCGCCCGCCATCACCGCCGCCACCTCGGCAGCGAGGGGCTCGATGCGGGCAGGATCCGGCCCCTCGACGGGATCGGCGATGAGGCCGCTCCCGACCTTGATGACCACGCGGCGGAGTCGGCGGCGCGTCACCCGCGGGCTCCCGCCACGCGGTCGCCGGGCGCCGTCCGGAGGGCAGTCCCGATGGCCGCCCGCAGCTCGTCGAGCCCCTGCCCCGTCCGCGCCGCGAGCGCGATCAGGGGGCGCCGGCGGCGCCGCGCGAAGGCCACCACACGCGCCAGTCGCGGCGCCGCGCCGTCGAGGTCGACCTTGTTCGCCGCGATCAGCTGCGGGCGCGCGGCTAGCTCGGGCGAGTAGGCCTCGAGCTCGGCCTGGATCGTCCGCCAGTCCTCCACCGGATCGCGCCCGGTGCCGGGGTCGAGATCGAGGAGGTGGACCAGGAGGCGCGTCCGCTCGAGGTGCCGGAGGAAGCGGAGCCCGAGCCCCTTGCCCTCCGCGGCGCCCGGAATCAGCCCGGGCACGTCCGCGATGACGAAGCTCTGCTCCTCGTCGAGCCGGACCAGCCCGAGCGTCGGCACGAGGGTCGTGAAGGGATAGTCGGCGATCTTCGGGCGCGCGGCGGAGAGGCGGGCCACCAGGGTGGACTTCCCCGCGTTCGGGAATCCCACGACTCCCACGTCGGCGAGGAGCCGGAGCTCGAGCCGGAGCGTCCGCTCCTCGCCCGCCTCGCCGGGCTCGGCGTGGCGCGGCGCGCGGTGCGTGGAGGTCGCGAAGCGCGCGTTGCCGCGCCCGCCGCGGCCGCCCCGCGCCACGTCGAGTCGCTCGCCGTCGGCCGTGAGGTCGCCGAGGAGGAGTCCCGTGTCCCGCTCGCGCACCGTCGTGCCCACCGGGACCCGGAGGACGAGATCCGCGCCGTTGGCGCCGTGCCGGTCGGAGCCCTCGCCGTGGCCCCCGCGCCGCGCGGTGTAGTGCCGTTTGTATCGGAAGTCGAGGAGAGTACCGAGGCCTTCGTCGGCCTCGAGGATCACTGCGCCGCCGCGGCCTCCGTCACCCCCGTTGGGGCCACCCCGGGGCACGAACTTCTCGCGGCGGAAGCTGACGCAGCCCCGGCCGCCGGCGCCGGCCCGGACGTGGATCTCGACTTCGTCAACGAACACGGCGGTCCGGGTGGCACGGCCGGGAGAGGGAGGCTAGGAGACGGCTTCTTCGCGGACGCTCACGAGCCGCCGCCCGTTGCGCTCCTCGAAGGCGACGACGCCGTTCGCCTTGGCGAACAGCGTGAAGTCGACGCCGAGGCCAACGTTCCGGCCCGGGAAGAACCGCGTGCCGCGCTGGCGGACAAGGATCGAGCCGGCGGGCACCCACTGCCCGGCGAAGCGCTTGACCCCGAGCATCTTGGGCTGGCTATCCCGGCCGTTTCGTGAGCTGCCAACGCCCTTCTTGTGCGCCATGGTGCGAGTGCTCCGTGGGCCCTCAGGCGCCCGCTTCGATCCGCGTGATCCGGACCGCGGTGTACGCCTGGCGATGGCCCTGCCGGCGCCGGTAGTTTTTCCGGCGCTTGAACTTCACGACCACGATCTTTCGGTCCCGGCCGGTCCGGAGGACCTGGCCGAAGACGCGCGCGCCACCGAGCCGGGCAGGGTCCACGACGGGGTCGCCCTCGGCCCGGAGGTACGCCACCTCGCGGAACTCCACCGTCTCGCCCTGCCCGGTAGGGAGCCGCTCGACACGCACGACGTCCCCCTCCCGAACCCGGTACTGCTTGCCTCCTGAGATGATCACGGCTTCCACGGGACGGCCTCCTCGGAGAAGTGCGGCGAGCGCGAGCTGTCCGAAGACGCGATTTGACCACAGCGGTGCAGGGTTGTCAACGTGCAGCCACCCGAGGGCCTGGCCCGGCCCGCGTCCCCCGCCTGGTTCTGGCCGTCAGCGCCACGATGTTCGTCGTCGAGCTCCTGGTGGGCGCCACTGCGCTCCTCGCCGACGCGGCCGGCATGCTCGGCGATGCGATCGTGGACGGCGTCAGCCTCGTCGTCATCGCCCGGCGCCCCGCCCTGAGCCTCGCGGGGGCGCGATGCCGAGCGGTGGTAGCATGGCCGGGTGCGTCCACGCCCCCTGCTCCGTGCCCTGGTCATCGGAATCACTGGACTGGCACTCCTCGGCGCCTGGCCGTCGCTCCGCGCGGGGCTCCTCGACCTCGGGCGCCTGCTCGCGGCCGGGGACCTCTCCCGCGTGCGCGAGCACCTCCGGGGGTTCGGCCCATGGGCGCCCGTGGTGGCCTTCGCCTTGATCCAGGTCCAGGCGGTCCTGGCGCCGCTGCCCGCCTTCCCGGTGATTTACGCGAACGGGTTCCTCTTCGGCACGCTCTGGGGCGGCCTCCTCTCCTGGGTCAGCGTGTTCGTCTCGGCCGCGCTCTGCTTCGGTCTGGCGCGCTGGTGGGGACGGCCGCTGGTCGAGCGCGTCGTGAGTCCCGCGGCGCTCCGCCGGGCGGATGCTCTCTTCGCGCGCTACGGGGCGTTCGCGGTGCTCCTGGCCCGGCTCCTGCCGCTCACCGCGTTCGACCTCCTGAGCTACGCCGCCGGACTCACGCCGATGCGTCTCCTCCCGTTCCTCGTCGCCACGGGGATCGGCATGACGCCGGCGACGTTCCTCACGGCGTGGGCGGGGGACCTCGGCGGCGGCCCGCCGGGCCCGCTCGTCGGCTGGACGCTCGGGATCGCGGCGCTCGCCGGTGGCGCGGCGTGGATCGGGTCTCGTGCGCGCGGGCGGCTGGAGTCCCCGGCGCCGGCCGCCGAGCGCGAGGGCTGACCGGCGGCCGGACGAGGCTCAGCCGTGCCGGAAGTACTGCCCGAGGCGCTGGCGCAGGAACAAGCGCGAGCGGTGGACGCGCGACTTGACCGCGGGCAGGCTGATGCCGAGCATCTCGGCGATCTCCGGGTTGGAGAGCCCCTCCAGATCGTGGAGGACGAACGCCGTCCGGTAGTCCGCCGGGAGGCTGTCGATGGCGTCGCGCAGCCGCCGCCGGGCCTCGGCCTGGAGCGCGGGATCCGCGGCCTGCTGGGTCCAGTCGTGTCCCGGCTCGACGAGGTGACCGTCCCCGTCGAAGGCCGGGAGCAGGGCTTCCCAGGACACCTCGTCCTTACCGCGCCGGCTGCGGAGCTTCTCGTAGGCGGCGTTGGCGGTGATGCGATAGATCCAGCTCCCCAGCGCGGATTCGCCCTTGAACGTGCCGATCTTCCGGACGATGGTCCAGAGGACGTCCTGGCTCACCTCCTGGGCGTCCTCGGGGTTGCCCGTGATGCGGAGCGCGAGCCGGTAGATCTTCACGCCATAGCGGTGGACCAGCTCTTCCACGGCGCCGGGCGCCTGGGCGAGGAGATCCTGGTGGAGCCGCTGATCCGGCGTTTCGGCCGACACGACCGGGGCGCGCTCGGTGGTCATCGCGCCACGCTCGTCGGGGCCGCCCGCTCGGGGCGGCGATAGGGCACCAGGTGTCGCCGGAGCTCGGCGACGCAGTGCTCCATCACCCGGATGTCCTTCTGGACCTTCGTCAGGAGGATGGCCCCTTCGATGCTCGCGACGAGGAAGTGGGCAAGCGCGGCGGGCTCGACGTCCGGGGCGAGGGCGCCGAGCGTCTGGGCGCGCGTCAGGGCTGCGGCCAGGTACTGGCGCCAGCGCTCGAACCCGTCGGCCAGCCGCTGGCGGAACCCCTCGTGGGCATCAGCCAGCTCGGTGGCCAGGTTGCCGATGGGGCAGCCGCCGACACAGTTCCGGGCGCGCTGGGTCGCCAGGATCTCGTCGAGGAAGGCATCCACCTGGCCCAGCGGGTCGCGCGCGCCGTCCCCGAAGATGGGCGCCAGGGTCCGCGCCTCGAACCGCCCGAGCAACCGATCGAGGATCGCGTAACCGAGGTCCTCTTTGGAGTGGAAGTAGTGATAGAAATTCCCCTTTCCCGCGCCGCTCTCTCGGAGGACGTCGTCGAGCGAGGTCCGGTGATACCCCTGGGCTGCCATCAGCCCGGTGGCCACCTCGAGGATCTGCTCCTTGACGGGGGAACGGCTCATAGGGGTGTACCGACCGGTCGGTACGCTAACGCGACCTCCTGACCCTGTCAAGCGCAGCGCACCCTTGGACACACTGTCGGGGGACGGACAAGTCGTCTCCGGGCCGCTTGACGGCGGGCAGAGCCACCTGCTTAGCTGAGGCGGGACCTGAATGAGCCCGGCAGGGGGCCGTCGGATCGGACGAGGGGAAAGAGGGGACGCATCGATGGTGACGCGCGCGCGGGGCCTGTTCGTCCTGCTGGCCCTCGGCCTCTGCCTGGGGATCGCGCCCGCGTTTGCTCAGGCGCCCACCCCGCCGCCGGCCCCCCAGGTGGAGAAACCGCCGCCCTCGCTCGGCCCCCAGTTCGTGTGGATCGCGGGCCATTGGGCCTGGCAGGGCGGACGCTGGGTCTGGGTCCCGGGGCGCTGGGTCCAGGCGGAGGGCGCGTGGATCCCGGGGCGCTACCAGCAGACGCCCCAGGGCTGGACCTACGTCGAGGGCCGCTGGAAGAAGTGAGGGTCGCCGCGCGCCCGGCCGTCAGAACAGCGGGGCCGCCGCGCGGAGCGCCGAGTCGACGAGCGGACCGGGGTAGAGCCCCAACAACACCACCGCGACGGCGCTGACGACGACCACGAGGAGGAGGGGCCCCGGGACGGGGACCGGCGTGGACCGGGCGGGGGCGTCGATGTACATCTGCTTGGCGACCAGGAGGTAGTAGAAGAGCGCCACCACAGTCAGCACCGCCGCGAGCAGTACCAGCCCGTAGAGCCCCGCCTGGGCCGCGGCCCAGAGGATGTAGAGTTTGGCCCAGAACCCCACCACGAACGGAATCCCCCCCAACGAGAGCAGGAACAGGAGCATCGCGAGCGCGAGCCCCGGCGAGCGCTGGGCGAGCCCGCGGAACGTCCGGAGCGCGGACGAACCCTCGGTCTGGGCCACGGCCTCTACCACCATGAAGGCGCCCATGTTCGAGAAGAGGTACGCCACCAGGTAGAACAGCAGCATCGCCACGCCGTGCGCGGAGAGTGCCGCCACTCCGAGCAGCATGTAGCCGATGTGGGCGATTCCGGAGTAGGCGAGGAGCCGCTTGGCGTCGGTCTGCGGGATCGCCATCAGGTTCCCGGCCACGATCGTCAGCGCACCGAGGAGCGCCGCCGCCCCCGCCCAGAGCGAGGCCGCCGGGCCTGCGCCCTCGACGAAGACGCGGAGGAGCACGGCGAACCCGGCCGCCTTCGGCGCCACCGACAGCCACGCGACGAACGGAGTCGCCGCCGCCTCGTAGGTGTCCGGCACCCACATGTGGAACGGGAAGGCGGCGACCTTGAACCCCACTCCGCCCAGGACCAGGAGCAGGCCCAGGATCAGCAGCGGATCGCCGCCCACGACCGACCGCGTCACGACGTCGAGACGCGTGCTCCCGGTCACACCGTAGACGAACGAGAGCCCGTAGGCCAGGAGCGCCGTCGAGAGGCTTCCCACCAGGAAGAACTTGAGCGACGCCTCGACCGCCCGCGCGTCCTTCTTGACGAACCCGGCCAGGACGTAGAGCGGGATCGACATCGACTCGAACGCCACGAAGACGAGCACGAGCTCCCGGGCCGAGGCGAGGATCATCATCCCGAGGAGCGACGTCAGCACCAGCATGTGGTACTCGAGGGCGCGGTGGCTCTCGGTGCTGTCCCGGCGCCCGAGACCCCCGACGACCGCAAGGAGCGTCGCCAGGAGGAAGACCTGCTTCAGGAACACGGCGAGGCCGTCCACGACGAAGGCCCCGTCGAAGAGCGGGCCCCGCGCATCGATGAGCAGCGACAGCCCGTAGAGCCCGGCGAGCCCGGCGGCGGCGACCAGCCCGATCTCCCGCGGGCGGCCGCGCTGCCCGCCGAGGCCGCGCAGGAACACGACGAGGGCGAGCCCCGCCACCCCGAGCTCGAGCGCCAGCAGCATCACGGCAACACCCCGATCCGGTCGAGGAGCCCCACGATCGTCGGGTCCACCAGCGAGAGCGCGAGCCCCGGCACCAGGCCGAAGAGGATGAGGATGGCCGAGAGGAAGACCAGGCTCACCCACTCGGGCCCCCGGGCGTCGGGAAGGGAAGCCCACTCCCCGTGCGGCCCGGCGACGAGCGGGCCCCAGAAGATCAGCTTGGCCACGCGGAGCACGTAGATCGCGGTGAGGAGCGTGCCCAGGACCGCGGGGACGAGCCACCACCGGGAGGCCGACTGCCAGGCGCCGAGGAAGGTCAGGATCTCGGCGACGAACCCCGCGAGACCGGGGAGCCCGAGGGACGACAGGCCGCCGACGGTGAAGCACGCCGCGATCCCGGGCATGCGCCGCCCGAACCCGCCCATCCGGCCGATCTCCCGCGTGTGGGACTTCTCGTAGATGAGCCCAACCAGCGCGAAGAAGAGCCCCGTCATGATCCCGTGGGCGAACATCTGGAAGACCGCCCCGTTGAGCCCGGCCTCCGTCAGGGTGGCGGCGCCCAGCATCACGAGCCCCATGTGGGAGACCGACGAGTAGGCGATGACGTACTTGAGATCCGTCTGGGCCATCGCCGAGAACGCGCCGTATACGACGTTGATCACCGCCACCGTCCCCACCAGCGGCGCCCAGTCCTGCGTCGCCTCGGGGAGGAGCGTCATCGCCACGCGGACGACGCCGTAGGCGCCAAGCTTCATGAGCACGCCCGCGTGGAGCATCGAGACCGCCGTGGGGGCGGAGGCGTGGCCGTCGGGCGACCAGGTGTGGAGCGGCCAGATGCCCGCCAGGATGCCGAAGCCCACGTAGAGCGCGAGGAACACCCAGCGCTGGGTCGCCGGCGTGAACGCGACCTCGGAGAGCGCGAGCAGGGAAAAGGAGTGCACGCTGGCGGCGAAGTAGAGGACGAAGAGGCCGACCAGGATGAACGCCGACCCGAACAGGAGGTAGAGGGTCAGCTTCATCGCCGCGTATTCCTTGGTGCCGACGCCCGTCTCGCGGAACGCCCACGCGAAGAGTCCCTGGGGCCGGACCTCGCCCGTCGAGCCCCAGATGCCGATCAGGAGATACATGGGGAGCACGGCGATCTCGTAGAAGAGAAAGAACACGAAGAGGTCGAGCGAGACGAAGACCCCGAACACCCCGGTCACGAGCGTGAGCAGGAGCGCGTAGAACTCCTGGTCGCGCACGCGGACGGTCCACGACGCGAAGACGCCGGCGAAGATGATGATCGCCGTCAACAGGACCATCAGCACCGACATGCCGTCGGCGCCCAGCTCGACCGAGATGCCAAGGGCGCGGACGAGCGGGTACTGCTCGCGGAACTGGAATCCGCCGGCCGCCGGGTCGTAGGCCAGGTAGAGGTAGGTGGACAGGGCGAGGGTCACGGTGGTCGCCCCGACCGCGATCAGCCGCACGCCGAGCGGGCGGGTCCGGCCCAGGAGCATGATGAGGCAGGCGGCGACGAACGGCGTCGCCGTGATGAGCGAGAGCACGGGGCCGCCGTTCATGCCCAGAGCCGCCAGAGGACGAGGACGAGGAGCAAGCCCGCGGTCACGCCGTAGAGGTAGTCCTGGGCGCGGCCGGTCTGGAGCTGGCGGAGATCCGCGCCCGCCCGGAGCGTGAAGGCGCTCGCCACGTTGACCAGTCCGTCGACCACGTAGCGATCGGTCCACCCCACGAGCCGGCCCAGCGCCAGGACGGCGCCCCGGTAGAGGGCCACGTAGAGTGCGTCGAGCCCGTAGCCCTGGGCCACCCAGGCCGGCCAGGGGCCGAGCCCCCGCGTGAGCGCGTCGGCCGAGACCGTCCGCCGCTGGTAGACGAGCCAGGCCAAGACGAGGCCGGCCAGCGCGAGGCCGACGGAGAGGGGAGTGAGCCAGCCCGGCCCGTGCGGGAGCTGCGCGTCCCGCCCGCGCCCCAGGAACTCCGGGAAGGTCTGGCCGAGCGCCGCGCTGCCCAGCGCCGTGCCCGCGATCGACAGCACCGCCAGGAGCCACAGCGGGCTCATCATCACGCTCGGCGGATCGTGGGGGTGGCCCCCGGCGGCGCGCGCCCCGAAGAACGTGAGGAAGACGGCCCGGAACATGTAGAGCGCGGTCAGGAACACCGTGACGGCCAGCAGCACGAAGGGCCCCCGGAGGCCCGCCTCCCAGACCCCGCTCAGGATCGCCTCCTTCGAGACGAAGCCCGAGAAGGGCGGGATGCCGGCCAGCGCGAGGGTGCCCACGATGAACACGAGCGCGGTCTTCGGCATGGCCCGCCCGAGCCGGCCCATGGCCCCCATGTCGTTCGTGTGCACAGCGTGGATCACGGCCCCGGCGGCGAGGAACAGGAGGGCCTTGAAGAAGCCGTGGAACAGGAGGTGCAGCACGCCCGCCGCGAGGGCGCCGGCCCCGAGGGCGGCCATCATGTACCCGAGCTGGGACACGGTCGAGTAGGCGAGCACGCGCTTGATGTCGGACTGGCCGAGGGCGAGCGTGGCCGCGAGGAAGGCGGTGAACGCCCCGACGTAGGCGATCAGGAGGAGCACCCACGGCACGGCCAGGAAGAGCGGGTAGGCCCGCGCCACCAGGAACACGCCCGCGGTGACCATCGTGGCGGCGTGGATCAGCGCCGATACCGGCGTCGGGCCCTCCATCGCGTCGGGGAGCCAGACGTGAAGCGGGAACTGGGCGCTCTTGCCGACCGCCCCGAGGTAGATCAGCGTCATGTAGAGCGCGAGGTTCCCGGGGAGGGTGCCGCCCACCGCGGCGCGGAAGAGCGTGTCGAACTCGAAGGTGCCCGTCGCTCCCCAGAGCAGCACGATGCCGAGGATCAAGCCCACGTCGCCGACCTTCGTCACCCAGAAGGCCTTGACCGCCGCGCGCGCCGCCGCTGGACGCTGGTACCAGAAGCCGATCAGGAGGTAGGAGCAGAGCCCCACCAGCTCCCAGAAGACGAAGAGCTGGAGGAAGTTCGGCGCGAAGACGAGCCCCAGCATCGCGAAGGCGAAGAGGGACTGGTAGAGGTAGTAGCGCCCGAGGGCCGGCGGCGGCTCGTCCGCGAGGTACCCGAGCGAGTAGAGCTGGACCAGCCCGGCGACGAGGGCGACCAGCGCCGCCATCGCAGCGGCGAGCGGATCGACGTAGACGCCCACCCTCGCCAGCGGCTCGGGGCCGGCCTGGGTCAGCCAGGGGAGCGTCAGGGAGACCTCCCGCGTGAGCCCGCTCCCCTGCGCCAGCGCCTCGGCCCCCGCCTGCCAGAGCCCGGCCGCGAGCCGGACCGCCCCCCAGAGGGCGACCCCCACTCCGGCGAGCGAGACGAGGGCCGCCAGCCGCCCCGCCCGCCGGAGGGGCGGGCAGCAGCCGAGGACGAGCGCAGCCCCGAAGGGGCCGGCCAGGATCAGAAGGGCGAGCGCGGCCTCGCTCACCGCGGTACCCTCGCTCCGCGCAAGAGTTTGATCGGACGGCCTTCGGCCTGTGGCACGCGGCGCGGCTCAGCCCCGCAGGAGGTTCAGGTGGTCCGCGTCGACCGTGCGGCGCACCCGGAAGATCACGATGACGATCGCCAGCCCGACGGCGACCTCCGTCACCGTGATCGCGATGGTGAAGAGCGCAAGCACCCAGCCGGCCACCGCCCCGTTGACGTGCGCGAAGGCGACCAGGTTGATGTTGACGGCGTTGAGCATGAGCTCGAGGCCGAGGAGGATGCCCACTGCGTTCCGTCGCGTGAGGACGCCGAACAGCCCGATCGCGAACATGGCGGCGGCGAGGAGGAGGTACGCGCTCAGCACGACCGCGCCACCCCGTCTACTCCTCCGTCCGGGCGAGGTAGAGGGCGCCGAGGAGGGCGGCGACCAGAAGGACCCCGAGCACCTCGAAGGCGAGCACCCACTCGGTGAGCACGGCGCGGCCGAGCGCCGCGGTGGCAAGGTCGGCCGCAGGCGGGGCCGCGCGCCGCGGCGCCCCCAGGATGGTCCCCGCGAGCCCGATGAACACGACCGCCGC